>OCSG01002110.1_pt1 | contig 10811 bp, 9 predicted proteins | sample 1538831 | NCBI WGS metagenome assembly OCSG01 (sample SAMN04571729, study PRJEB22368) | human gut metagenome | biome: human gut; material: stool | host: Homo sapiens | place: Luxembourg | collected 2012-09-20 | reverse complement strand
GTAGGAACAAAATAATACGACAATTCAATATAAACTAATTTTGAACACCTACTTACTATTTAGGAAGAACAGCAGTTGAACTTCCGATGGATTATAGATAAGCACCAGCTGAAAACCTGGTAAATATCTGGTAATTCTTAGATAATTTCAGTGTTTCTTTTGGGCAGTGGAGACAGACGGAGGAATTATCTGCGTCGTGTCAGGATAATCATGATGACGGCGGGAATGATCAGTGCGATTCCCAGCATGACTTGCCAGTTGAAGGCTTCATTAAAAATGAGGCATCCGATGATGACGGCAGTGAGCGGTTCTAAGGCCCCGAGGACGGCGGTCATGGTGCTACCGATGCGTTTGACGCTGTACACCAAACTGACGTTGGTGATGAACGTACAGATGATAGCCAGGGAGGCAAGGTTACTCCATTGTAGGTCGGTTGTGATTGGGGAGAAATTGCCTTGGCGAAGGGCTTCAGCTCCAAAGATAAGTGCACCGATGAACATGACGTAGAAAACGAGTTTTGAACTGTTCATCGTGGCAGCTCTCGAACGGTTGACACGGATGAGATAAAGCGCATAGCAGACGGCAGATACCAGGACGATGATGACGCCGCGGACACTTGTGTTTCCAGTTGGGTCCCAAGAAAGAATGCCGACACCGCCGACGGCCATACATACGGCCAGAATGGTGCTCAATCTGCGGGCTTCGTTGTAGAAGGTCATCATGATGATGGCCGTTACGACTGGGTACATGAAATGGAGGGTGGTGGCAACGCCGCTCGACATATAGTTGTATCCGTCGATGAGGAACAAGGCAGAACCGTCGGAGATGAATGCGAGGTAAATCAGCGTCACCAGTTCGCCGCGTGTCACCTTAAAACTGATGCGGCGTATGAGCATCACGATTGCCAGGATGATGCTGGCAAATCCGAAACGGTAGAAGAGGATGGTCGGGTCGGACATGAAATTTTCCGCAGCTCCCGATTTGATGGGCAGGGTGAAGAACGGGATGAAGCCATAGCAGATGGCCGCTAACAGACCAACGAGAAATCCGTAGGTCACATTCTTTTTTTCATTTGCTGATGGCGGAGCGTCAGCCTCCGTTGTTGGAGCCTGTTTCGTCGGCTCCTGCTGTTTGATTTCTGTGTTAGGTAACATATTATATTAGGGATGTTTGTTTGTCGCGTTCAGCGAGTGCGCAAATTTAGCTATTTTTTATACAAGTAGCGGTGGTTTGCAGAACAAAAAAAGGTGGCGGCAGCTATATTCGTCGTGCTGAATTTTTTTGCCTCGATTAAAATCTGTAAATTTGTAAGGAAATGAGTTTCTATACTACATGGACACAATTATATACCTCTTTATAGGGCTTTCCTTGGGCGTTGTTGCCGCCTATTTGTTTTTGAAAGCCAAGCACCAGCGTTTGCAGGCAGAGGCCGAGTTCCTTCAGAAGCAGATGAGCGAACAGAAGGAAGAAGCGCGTCAGCGGATTGAAGAATTGAAGGCAGAGCGCCTTCAGAAAGAGCAGGCGATGCGTGACGATTTCGACCGGCGCCTTGCTTTGCAGCAGAAAAATGCCGAGGTTGAGCGCCGCGCCGCCCTTGAAGCCCAGGCCACGGCCAACGACGTGCTGATGGCCAGCAAGGAGCGTTCCTTCCGTCAGGCAATCGAGGCGCAGGAAATGCGACATAACGAGGCCATGAAGGCCCAGCAGGTGCGTTTTGACGAGACCATTGAGAAAATGACGGCGCAGTTGAAGAGTGCCACCGATGAGATGCTGAAGCAGCGACAGAAGGAGTTTGAAGTGGCGAGCAACACCAATCTCGGTCAGATTGTCATGCCTCTGCGTGAGACGATTGACAAAATGAATCGTGCTATGAATGAGAGCACCATCAAGCAGACCGAAATGAGTTCGGCCCTCAAAGAGAACATAGAGCGCATGATGCAGCAGAGCATAGCCGCCAAGCAGAGCGCCGACGAGTTGACGCGTGCATTGAAACACGGCAGCAAGGTGCAAGGAGATTGGGGCGAGATGGTGCTCGACGAACTGTTGGCTTCGCAGGGATTGGAGCGTGGCATCCACTATGACACGCAGGCCGTTCTTCGTGACGCTGACGGCCATGTGGTGAAGTCGGAAGAAGGCAGCATGATGCGCCCCGACGTGATTTTGCACCTCGACCAGCGCCGTGAAGTCATAATCGACTCCAAGGTATCGCTCACGGCCTTCTTTGATTATCTGAATGCAGAGGACAACGTGACGCGTGAGAAATCCTTGAAGGCACACATCGACAGCATTCAGAGCCACGTCAAAGAACTTTCGCAGAAGGACTATTCTTCGTATGTGAAACCTCCGAAGATGAAGATGGACTACGTCATCATGTTCGTGCCGCATACAGGAGCGCTATGGACCGCTTTGAATGCCCAACCCGATTTGTGGCGGCGTGCGATGGAACGCAACGTCTTTATTGCCGACGAGCAGACGCTCTTTGCTGCCTTGCGTATCGTTAATCTCACGTGGACACAGATTGCCCAGGCGCAAAACCACGAGCACGTGTACAGTCTGGCCAATGAAATGATTGACCGCGTTGGCCTCTTCATGAAGAGGTATGCCGCTGTCGGAAAGGCGCTGAAGGCAGCCGAATCGGCCTATGAAGATGCTGGAAAGAAATTGCAGCCAACCGGCAAGAGTATCCTGACGACCTGTGCCAAACTCATCAAACTCGGCGCCAAGCAGAGTGACAAAAATCCCATTCCGCAGTTGGCAGACGTGGACACCTCAACCGATGTCGACCTCTTGGAGGCGCATGGTGATGCGGAAGAGGAAGAACAACCATCGGACGTGTCGCCCAATTGATGCCTCATAGAAGCATTCCCATAAGCAGCGAAGCAGTGTGTCATATCTCAGGGACCATCCAAACAAGACACCGTTCCCCCAGGTATGTCCGCGTCGCGAGCAGAACCAGAAATAATAATCAACACAAAACAACAGTATGAAAATCACCAAGAAAATTACGGCCTCATTGATGGCGGTGTGCCTTTCAGCCTCTTGCATGGCCGATGGGCTTTCAATCATTCCGCGTCCGGCTAAACTTGTTGAAGGCAACGGCCAGTTTACCTTCGGACAAGTCACAACCGCATGGGCTGACGCTTACGAGGGCGACAGCATCCAGAGCCTTTTGAAATCCTTTGAACAGGAATTTACGAGCACCACCGGTCTCGCCTTCAAGGCCAGCAAAGCCGCCAAGGCCGCTTTGCAGTTGCGCCTCAATCCCTCGTTGAAAGGAGAATCCTATTGCTTGACTGTCAGCAAGACCAACGTCATCATCGAGGCCGCCCGCCCCGTTGGTTTCTTCTATGCCTTGCAGACCCTGAAGCAGATGTTGCCAACACGTGCCGTGATGGCTGGCGTGAGTGTGGAAAAGGGAACGAGTATGACCTTGCCCGTTGTCGAGATTGAAGACGCCCCTCGTTTCGGCTGGCGCGGTTTCATGCTCGACGAAGGCCGTCATTTCTTCGGCAAGAAAGCCGTGAAGCAGGTGCTCGACGTGATGGCCGCCTATAAGATGAACCGTTTCCATTGGCACCTGACCGATGACCAAGGTTGGCGCGTGGAAATCAAGAAATATCCCCGTCTGACCACTTACGGTGCGTGGAGAAACACCATGACCCTCTCTTGGGGCAACACATTGCCCGATGGCGAGCGTTATGGCGGATACTACACGCAGGACGATGTCCGCGAAATCGTTGCCTATGCCCGTGAGCGTTTCATTGAGATTGTGCCGGAAGTAGACATACCCGGACACTCCCAAGCTGCCGTGGCCGTATATCCCGAATTTTTGGCGTGCGACCCAGAGAAGCCCCATGAAGTCTGGCTCTCACAAGGCGTTTCAACCGACGTGATCAACGTGGCCAACCCCAAGGCCGTCCAGTTTGCCAAAGACGTGATAGACGAGCTCATCACCCTCTTCCCTTACCAGTATATGCACCTCGGCGGCGACGAATGCCCCGTGAAGAAATGGGAGCAGAACAAAGACTGCCAGGCATTGCTGAAGCAGATCGGTTCGAAAAACTATCGCGACTTGCAGATTCATTTCTATAAGCAGCTTAAGGATTACGTTGCCAGCAAACCAGCCCAGCAGCAGCGCCATTTCATCTTCTGGAACGAAGTGCTCCACGGAAACACGTCCGTTTTGGGCAAGGACTTCACCGTGATGGCATGGGTTGGTGCAGACAAGGCCGCCCAGGAAGCCGCCAAGCGTGGTCTGACCACCATCTTGAGTCCGCAGATACCATATTATATCAACCGCCGCCAGAGCAAAGACGTTTGGGAACCCCGTTCACAGGGTTGGGGCACAGAAACGGTTGAAGCCGTTTACAACTATGTGCCGATGAAGAATGTGGCAGAAAACCTGCAAGAAAAATACATGGGCGTTCAGGCCAACTTCTGGACGGAGTGGGTTGAAAACACGCCGAAATTGCAGTATCTCCTTCTTCCCCGTTTGGCCGCAGTGGCAGAAGCTGGATGGACGCCACAGGCAGAACGCTCTTATCCCGACTTCCTCAAGCGCTTGCAGCAGGAGCCTTCATATTACGACATGAAGGGCATGAACTATGGCAAGCATGTGTTCAAATAATCCCTGAATGCACTATCAGATTTACTTTATAAATAGGTATCCTCCCAACGCCCCCTCCGCCGTATGGCAACAAAAAATCCACCCCGTTTCCGAGGTGGACCTTGTTGTTAACTTATATATGAATTATGAATGATCTCCTTGTCGGAGACATTTTTAAATCAAATTAGTCAAGCTGCTCGTTGATGAAAGCCTGCATTTTAGCGAGGTGCTCTTCGGCGCTCTGCAACAATTTAAATTGTGCCTTAGAGCGGACGAGGTTGTGTTCAGCATACTGCGTCTTGTAGTAAGTGTCGCCGTTGATATAGTCGGCCAAGAAACGCACCGTCTGCATGTATGGGAACAGCGTGGCAGCGTAAGGCAAGTTTTCGATTTCGATTGGCGTGAGGAAACTCTTGGCGCTCTTGATGTAGCCCTTGGCGAAAGCGCGGAAGATGTCCATATTGAAGTTCACGTTGTCGAGATCCTTGTCGTCTTCCTTACCCGTGTTGGCAGCAGAGCGGAGGAAGTCGCCGAAGTCAGAGAATACGAAGTTTGGCATCACCGTGTCGAGGTCAATGACACACAATACGTTGCCGTCTTTGTCGAAGAGGATGTTGTCGACCTTCGTGTCGCAGTGGCAGATGCGCTTTGGCAATTTGCCTTCGCGGTGGAGGCGTTCAGCCTTACACATGTCTTCAGCACGCTTTTCCAGTTCGTCAACGAGCCACTGAACTTCAGCCAGACGTCCAGCCTTGTTTTCAGCCACAGCTTCGCGCAACTGCTGCATGCGGAATTCCATGTTGTGGAAGTCCTTGATGGTTTCGCCCAACTGAACAGGGATGTCAGCCAGCATAGCCTGGAAGTTTCCGAAAGTTTCGCCAACGATGTAAGAAGTTTCAGGCGTAACGGCCGTCTGTGAAACAGTGTCGGGGATGAACACCATGATGCGCCAGTATTTTCCTTCGTGGAGGTAGAAGAACTGTCCGTCCTTGGCAGGAACGAAAGACAGAACCTTGCGGTCGATGTCAGGCGTGTTGGCAGCTTCCAGTTTCTTGCGGATGTGTCCTGTCACGGCAACGATGTTGTCCATGAGCATTTTCACGTCGGGGAAAATGGCGTTGTTGACATGCTGGAGAACATAGTCGGGGGCATCACCTTCGGTGCATACCTTGTAAGTTGTATTGATGAGTCCGTTTCCGAGAGGCTTCACTTCAGTGACGTTGCCTTGGATTTCAAATTGGTCAACGATGTGTTTTAAATCTTTTTGTTCCATGGTTGGATCCTGTAGTATTATGTTTGTATATGTTTTTGCCTGTAAAAATGTTTCAATCGTGTTTCAGCGTTGTGACATTTCTGCCTACAAATTTAAGGAAAAATGGTTGATGCAGGTATTAATCCCTCTCTTTTTTCGGTTTTCCTTTGGTTAAAAATGTAAAAAGCTCATTCGCCTGTTCTTTCTTTGGAGATTTCGCATCGTAGCGGCTGATTTTTACGGGCAGAAAAGACCTATATGCCAAAGGCAGGTTGGACATCCTGAGAAGGAAAATCCAACCTGCCTTTGGCATATCATTTAGTAATGGATTCAGCACGTCGGGCAGAGAAAATCACATGGTCAAAAAAACAAACCACCAGTTTGTCGCGGATAACGTTTGGTGGCCTGTTCCGCGTTTTCTGCCCTCGTCCTGCCGTTGTTACATGGCCCTTGCGTCAGAGCCAGAGCGGATTTCGTTGTTCTGGCGAGTGACGGGGAGTTGCGTCGATCTGTCGTTTTGTCTTCCAGTCACATTTTGAGCTTTGTATCTCACGTTGCCGCCGCTGCCCTCGTTTCGCGAGATGTTTCGTGCGGTCAGTTCTCGGGCATCGATGCTCGCAGCGCTCGAGGCGTTGAGTACGGCCGTTCCCGTGCATTTCCCCTTAAACGTGCAGTCGGCACCGCTTGAGGCGCTGGCAAAGATATTTTGGCATTTGATGCCTTCGATGTCGGTGTTGGCGCCGCTGCTGGTGTTGACAGAGATTTTGTCGGCCGTCATCTTTTCGATGTCGGCATCAGCGCCCGACGAACTCGTCAAGGTCAGGTTGTCGCATTTGAGATGGTCGATGTCGGTGTCAGCTCCGCTGCTTAGCGTGATGGAGCAGGAAGTGCATTTGATGCCCTTAAATTCGGCGTCAGCTCCGCTGCTCATCTCGAGAGAGAATGAACGATTGACGTTCAGGTCGTTTTGCATGTGGAGCGATGCGCCCGAACTGAGAACCACCTGTTGTGGAGAAGCAGCAGCAAGGTACACCTTGGTGCAATTGTTTTTAATTGTGACGTTTTTGGTGAACGAAAGAATCAGCGTTCCGTTTTCCATCTTGGCCTCAAAATATGGCGCCATCCTTTCATCGATAACGGCCTTGACTTCCGTTTTCTCAGAAACGTTTGTCGTGTAGTAGACTTCAATGCCTCTCGATACATTCAGTTTGGAGAGCCTGCCAAATTCCTTGTATTTGGTGACATACTTTGCGTCTTTGGAATCGGCGTTGTAAACCGTCTCGCTGAAATCCTTGACAAAGTCTTTGGCGTTGCCGTTTGAACAGGCTGAAGCGAAGAAAGCGGTCAGCCCGAGAAATGCCACAGCACAGATGGGAATTGTAAACTTTTTCATGATGGTTTTGATATTGCGAACCAGCCTTGCTGGTTCAGGGTTACGTAATGGGCGTTCTGAAAAAATGCGGAAACTTCCTGACAACTTCCAGCACAGCCCTGATTAATGAGTGTCTGGCAGTTTGTGCCAGCACCGTCACAAATCTACGAATTTCCTTTTTTTCGCCCAAGGAAATCCTGATTTTTTTTGTGGAGTGTCGTGTTTTATGTAAATTTGAACATCCGCTTTCCAAGCCATAAAGATATATGCCAGAGCAAACAGCACGAACCTACATAGCCATTGACTTGAAATCCTTTTTTGCCAGTGTGGAGTGTGTGGAGAGAGGGCTCGACCCGCTTTCCACCAATTTGGTCGTTGCCGATCTCAGCCGCACGGAGAAAACCATCTGTCTGGCAGTCACCCCCTCTTTGAAGGCACACGGCATTTCCGGTCGTGCGCGTCTTTTCGAGGTGGTGCAGCGCGTTCGTGAAGTCAACCGCCAGCGAAATCTTAGGCAATGGGAATTGCACGCGGCGCAGGGTGGGGCAGCCGTTGCCCGTCCGTCGGGCGGACCGCGCGGCGGATGGCTGCTGACGGGGAAATCGGCAGACGACAAACTGTTGCAGGCACATCCCGAATATGCGGTGGACTACATCGTGGCGCCGCCGCGCATGAAATATTACATTGACTATAGCACACGCGTTTATTCCGTATATCTCAAATATGTAGCCCCCGAAGACATCCATGCGTATAGCATCGACGAGGTGTTTATGGACGTGACAGATTATTTGTATGTCTATAAAATGTCGGCCGAAGAACTGGCCATGACCATCATCAAAGACGTGTTGAAAACAACTGGCATCACGGCAACGGCTGGCATCGGCACCAACCTTTATCTGGCAAAAATCGCCATGGACATCGTTGCCAAACACATTCCGGCCGATGAAAACGGCGTCAGGATGGCGGCGCTCGACGAGATGACATACCGGCACAAACTTTGGAACCATCGCCCCATCACGGATTTCTGGCGCGTTGGCAAAGGCATCGCCCGGCGCCTGGAAAAGGAATATATCTACACGATGGGCGACATTGCCCGGCAGTCGGTGCGGAATGAGGGTCTGCTCTACAAACTCTTTGGTGTGAATGCGGAATTGCTCATCGACCATGCCTGGGGGTGGGAGCCATGTCGGCTGTGTGACATCAAAGCCTATCGGCCAGAGCGCCGTTCCCTTTCGAGCGGACAGGTGTTGCAGAGCCCCTACACGTTCAGCAAAGCGCGGGTGGTGGTGCAGGAAATGGCAGAAGGTGCCGCTCTGGATTTGCTCGACAAACATTTGTTGACCGACCAGATTGTGCTCGACGTGGGCTATGACATCGAGAGCCTGAAAGACGAAAACATCCGCAGCCTCTATCATGGCGAAACGCAGACCGACCACTACGGACGCGTGGTGCCGAAATCCGCTCACGGTTCCGCCAATTTGGGAGCCCCCGTGTCATCCTCCAGTTTGATCAAGCAGGCCGTTGCCAACCTTTTCGACCGCATCGCCAATCCCGTCTTGCTCGTTCGGCGCCTGACGCTGACCACCAACAACGTGGTGCCAGAACAGGAACTCGAGCAGCGGCGGAAAGCCCCCCGGCAGTTGAATCTTTTTGAAGACGGCATCGGGGCGCAGGAAGAAAAAGTGCAGCAGGAGAACCTGTTGGAACGCGAGCGGAAGGTGCAGCAGGCCGTGCTCAACATCAAGAAAATGTTTGGCAAGAATGCCATCCTCAAAGGCGTCAATTTCGACGAAGGAGCAACGGCCATTGAGCGTAACAGTCAGATAGGAGGACACAAAGCATGAGTGAATATGACGACATTATAAATATGCCACACCACGTCTCGAAGACACGCCCTCGCATGTCCCTTCGGGCACGGGCCGGACAGTTTGCCCCTTTTGCTGCCCTGACCGGCCACGGGGCCGCCCTTTCCGAAACGGCCCGTTTGACAGAGCGTCCGCCCTGCTTGACCGACAACGTCTTGAAGAAACTCGACGAAACGCTGGCCTATGTGCGCGAGCATGCCGAAGAGGGCGTTCGGGTGTCTGTCACCTATTATGTGGCCGACGAGCGGAAAGAAGGCGGCAGTTACCACGTGTTGCAAGATGAAGTCAAACACGTCGATGCGTTGCGCCGTCTGCTCCTCTTCAGAGGCGGAGAAGAAGTGCCCCTTTCTTCCATCGTCGCCTTAGAAGTGGACGGAGGCGCTCTTGAAGATTAGCAAAGGCCACCCCGTCGTTTCTCCCCTTCGCAGGTGCAATCCGCCGACACCCATGTGTCCCCTTTGGCGGCCTGATTGCAAAATCGCTTTCCAAACGGCTTTTGCCCTTTGGAAGAGAACCCATAAACCACAGCAAACCATGGCAGAAAGAAATATATCCATATTAATCCCCTGTTTCAACCGCTTTTGCGCCCCACTCGTAAAGAAGTTGCATGATTTGGCCGCTGCAACCCAATCTCCGCGCCATGACGCTTTCAACTTCGAAATCATCGTGGCCGACGACAAATCGTCGCGCGTGGGATGTGTTGAGGCCAATCGCGAAATCAACGCCCTGCCGCATTGCCGCTTGCTGGAGATGGACCACAACGTGGGGCGGGCGGAAATCCGCAATGTGCTGGCGCGGAATGCGCGTTACGAATGGCTGGTGTTTCTGGATTGCGACGTGAACATCCCCGACTCTCATTTCCTGCAGAACTATCTGCAATGTGATGAGCGGCACGAGGTGGTTTACGGCGGTGTCTCCTTGCCGCCTTTCGGCAAACGCTTCCACGGCAATCTCCGCTACCGCTATGAGAAACGGTGCCTGCCCAAGTTCTCCGTTGAAAACCGTTTGGCGCAGCCCTACCAGAGTTTCCGCACCTGTAATTTTATGGTCAGCAAACAGACCTTGCTCAATCATCCTTTCGATGGTCGCATCCGCACCTATGGTTATGAAGACGTCTTGTTTGGCAAATCTCTGACAGCCGCCCATATACCAGTACACCACATTGACAACCCAGTGGAAATCGACGATTTCGAGGACAACGGCAACTTCATGTATAAGACCGAGGAAGCCATGCAAACCTTGTTCAGGATGCGCGACCTGATGGACGGCTATTCGCTCATCACGCACTATTCCGCCAAGATCGATCGTTGGAACATGAGGCGTCCGCTCCTCCTCTTTTTCAGGCGCTTTAGCAAAATGATGCGCAAGAGTTTGCGTGGCAAGCATCCCTCTGTCAGCGTCTACAATCTCTACCGCCTGCTCTATTATCTGTCGTTGGAAGACGACTGAATAACACTCAGGGAGTCCTCGCCTATAAGTAAAGGTAAGTAGGTGTACAAAATTAGTTTATACTATTCATGTTGGGATAAACTAATTCTGAACACCTACTTAAAAAAATAACTTGACCAATTTTGTGGAATAAGGAGTTATTCCTTTCCCACCATCACTTACCTTCGAAATATTTCATCAGCGCACCGCGCGGACATTTGGCGGAGGTCTGAGGCGAAGCACTGTAGCTCACTTTGCTCGCAAAGTGAGGGGAGCGAATATTGTGGC
>OCSG01002104.1_pt1 | contig 10830 bp, 8 predicted proteins | sample 1538831 | NCBI WGS metagenome assembly OCSG01 (sample SAMN04571729, study PRJEB22368) | human gut metagenome | biome: human gut; material: stool | host: Homo sapiens | place: Luxembourg | collected 2012-09-20 | reverse complement strand
TAAACCATATTAGTTAATCCGCTCTAAAAGTGTCAACCAAAATCAGGGAAGGTCAACTTGCAAAGTTATTGTATAATTTTGAGTAAGCCAAAAGTTGTGTATGCAAAATGTGAAAATTTCACATCTTGATTGTCTCAATAAAATTTATTACCGATATATCATTGCTGTAATGAGAAATATTCGCTACTTTTGCGATCTAATTCAATCATGATAGTCTTAAATGTACTATTGTTATATTTATAATTTATATATGTGTTACAGCAATTCACGGTAGACAATTTTCTGTCATTTAAAGGACAGGAGGTTTTCAAGTTGAAGCCAGGCAGAGGGACGCTAAAAAGCCATCACAAGGTAGAACCAGTTAAAGGTTTTATGGTTCTAAAAACAGCCATTATGTTTGGCGCCAACGCTAGTGGAAAGAGCAACTTTGTCAAGGCTATCGATCTTGGGAAAAGGTTAGTGCTCGAAGGCACACCTATAGGAAGCCCTATGGAATACCATCCATTCCGATTACATGCAGAAAACAAGAAGAAAGATACAACTTTTATCTACGTGATTTTGTGTAATAATAAAAAATATGAATATGGTTTTAGTTATAATGCAGAGCGAGTTTCAAGAGAATGGCTAAAGCAAATTACTAAAAAGACTGAATACACCATTTTCGAAAGGAATATAAACGAGGAGAATCCTTTTGACATATCATATCTTCTTAGGCTTAACAAGAAAGAAGCAGAAAAACAATTCCTGACGGTATTTGCAAAGGCAACTCCCGCAAGATCATTATTCCTACACGAAATTTTAAGCCGCAATGTTCATGGCAATGTGACAAATATTGAAGATCTTGAAAACATTTTGGCATGGTTCATCAACACCCTTAAAACAATATTCCCAGCAACACCTTATAAGCAGGGAAGTATGCTCAAAGCCGTTGATGACAACAAGCTAAAGGAGGGCTTTGGAGCTATACTGCGTTTTTTTGATACAGGTATTGCCTCAATTGATTTAGACAAAGTTGATTTTAACAAATTGGGGATTCCTCAGGATTTAAAGAATTTTATTCAAACAGATTTGTCCCAAACCAACACAAATGAAGCCTTTGGTTCACTTCGTTTTGAAGATAATCTGTATTTAATAACAATACCGGAAGGAGAGATTATCGCTAAGAAATTAATGATTATACACAAGAGAATAGACGTTGACGATTATGAACTATTCTCAATTGGAGAAGAAAGTGATGGAACCCAACGGTTATTTGATTTTATACCTTTAATTCTAGATTTTATTAAGGGAGATAAAGTTTTTATAATTGATGAAATGGAACGCAGTTTACATCCTGCACTTATGCTAAAACTGGTAGAATTATATTTTCAGTATTCTGAAACGATAACCACCCAATTGATATTTACCACGCACAACAGTTCACTAATGACATATGATTTGCTGCGTAGTGATGAAATATGGACTATTAACAAAGCTGCAAATGGAATTAGTTCTTTAGGTCGGTTTGATGAAACTTACAATCCTAGATTTGACAAGATTCTACAACCATTGTATCTTAAAGGTGAATATGATGGAATTCCAAGATTTGATGAAGAAGAATTGCTAAAACTCATCAGACTCCTAAAATAATAATCCCCATACAAATCTTACTTCGGTTCGATACTATTTTATGATACCGAGCCATAAATGATTATCTCATTCCTTTAACGGGGAAGTGTTTTATTCTGTGTGTCTGGAGCGAGTCTTTAGATTTCCGAGTTTTGCAAATATATAGTTTTATTTTATACTTCATCTTGGAGTATATTCCTGTCAATATTGATTTCAAGAGTCGACCTCAGGTAGGACTTCTTTTCTGACTGATTCCTCGTTAGGCACGGCCAGCGCATCCTTGAAACCATCCGGAAGTCCTTCTGCAACCGCTCTATCCAGTTCATGGTGTAGATTATTGTCGTAGTTCAGGTAAGTAAATATGCCTATTAGGAAGCGTCCTCGCTTCATCTCTTGATGCTTCTGTAATACCAATTTCTTTTGCATAGAAGTACCGCCTCTCATCCTAGGCGTGTTCCTCGGCATTGTTCCTGTCTCCCATACGGAAGACCTGTCTCAGATCGTCAGCCAAATACACTTTGCACCATTACGGACGTCGCTCAGTAAGTTGTAAATCAAATGGGTGTGCATCTCTGAAACTTGGCACCATGAAACATTTCGTTGAAGATGTCATCAAGCTCCTTGGGGCCATCCGAGCATATAAATCCAATTCTTGAAGCTCCTATCGCACATAAAGGTTATTAAGTATTTTAGTATTTTATCCCAACCAGACTGCTTCCCTTTGACTTGTTATAGATGTCGAGCCCTTAGTATTGTCCTCCTTGACGGCGAGGATGACATAGAATGCTTTCGTATCAACAGGAGAATCTTGATGTGGACACAGTCAATAAACACAACAAAATATATACGCGTAAATATCAATGCTTGAGTAAGTAAAATAGGTTCTATATTGGTGACTTATATAACAGCAAACGAAGACAGCTTCTCGTTGTTACACTGATGAAATAGATTTCCTATTAGATTATAACTACTTAAGTGGTTGATAGTTTGATTCACTTCTTTTTTTGCAGGATTAAGTTATAGAAATACAACACGATGGTTGTTTGATTGAGGCATTTGTAGTAACTTTGCAATCAGAGCTAAAATGGTATTCTAATGAACATGACGACAAATAGAATGTCACCTGTGACTTCCATATCGACTACATGTGAAACAGAACAGGATATAAAAAATTGGTCGCAATACTCACAAGGTATTGCAGCTGCCATGTCTAAACGAATGGCGGAGCTCGGTTTGACACAACAGATGCTTGCCGAAAAAATGAACTGCACCCAACAATACATCTCCAAAGTATTGAAAGGGAAAAAGAACATGTCGTTGGAAACCATATGTAAGATTGAGAATGCATTAGGCATTGAGATTATCAAAGGCCTGAATACAAAAGAGTAACGGAAAAGCATAATTATGACAATACAAAGTGAAGCGGCACTAGAAGCCGGACTTATCGCCACACTTCAGCAAATGGATTATGAGTATATCCAGATTGCAGAGGAGGATAATCTTCAAGCCAATTTCAAACGGCAGTTGGAGATACACAATCGCAAGCGGTTGGAGGAGCATGGCCGTACTCAGTTTACCAACGAGGAATTTGAAAAGATACTTATCTATCTTGAAGGAGGAACACGCTTTGAAAAAGCGAAAAAACTCCGGGATCTCTATCCGCTTGACACGGCAGACGGCAAACGCATTTGGGTAGAATTTCTCAACCGCCAACAATGGTGTCAAAATGAGTTTCAGGTGTCCAACCAAATCACGGTGGAAGGGCGAAAGAAATGCCGTTATGATGTAACCATTCTTATTAACGGACTTCCATTGGTTCAAATTGAGCTGAAGCGCCGTGGAGTGGAACTCAAGCAGGCATATAATCAAATACAACGTTACCACAAGACATCTTTTCACGGTTTGTTTGATTACATTCAATTATTTGTAATTTCCAATGGCGTAAACACACGCTATTTTTCAAATAATCCGAATATAGGTTACAAATTCACCTTCAACTGGACTGATGCTTCCAATCATCCATTCAATGAATTAGATATGTTTGCTGCGTTCTTTCTCGAGAAATGTACACTCGGAAAAATTATTGGCAAATATATAGTGTTACATGAGGGTGATAAGTCTTTGATGGTTCTCCGTCCATATCAGTTCTATGCCGTAGAAAAGATATTGGATAAAGTAAAGAATTCAAACGACAACGGCTATATATGGCATACGACAGGTGCCGGAAAGACATTAACTTCTTTCAAGGCAGCCCAACTCGTTTCCGAACTGGACGATGTTGATAAGGTGATGTTTGTTGTTGACCGCCACGACCTTGATACGCAGACACAGTCAGAATATGAGGCATTCGAACCAGGTGCGGTGGATGGTACGGATAATACTGATGAATTAGTAAAACGTCTACAAAGTAATTCCAAAATTATCATTACTACTATCCAAAAACTCAATGCTGCCGTCAGCAAGACTTGGTACAGTAACAAGATAGAAGCAATACGCCACTCTCGCATTGTTATGATATTCGATGAGTGCCACAGAAGCCACTTTGGGGGAAGTCACAAACGAATAATGAAGTTCTTTGACAATGCCCAAGTGTTCGGTTTTACGGGTACTCCTATCTTTGCGGAGAATGCGGTGGACGGGCATACCACAAAAGAAATCTTTGGGAATTGTCTGCATAAATACCTCATCAAGGATGCCATTGCTGATGAAAATGTATTGGGGTTCCTTGTAGAGTATTATCATGGAAATGAAGAGGTGGAAAAAGAAAATGCTACCCGTATGGAGGAAATAGCAAAGTTCATCCTCAATAATTTCAGCAAGTCAACTTTTGACGGGGAATTTGATGCACTGTTTGCCGTGCAGTCTGTACCCATGCTTATCCGTTATTATAAGATATTCAAATCTCTGAATCCTAAAATCCGCATAGGTGCGGTATTTACATACGCAGCTAACGGCAGTCAGGATGACGAACAGACAGGAATGGGTACAGGGCAATATGCAAGTGGTAGTGTAGGATATGCTGACGAATTGCAGGCCATCATGGATGACTATAATGAAATGTTCGGTACTTCATTTACAACAGAAAATTTCCGGGCATACTACGATGATATAAACCTGCGCATGAAAAAGAAGAAAGCGGACATGAAACCGCTTGATCTTTGTCTTGTTGTAGGAATGTTTCTTACCGGTTTTGACAGCAAGAAACTGAATACGCTGTATGTGGATAAGAATTTGGAATATCACTCTTTACTACAAGCTTTTAGCCGTACAAACCGCGTATTGAATGAGAGAAAAAGATTCGGCAAGATTATATGTTTCCGTGATTTGAAATCCAATGTAGATACGGCAATCAAGCTGTTCAGCAATTCCAACAACCTGGAGGATATTATAAGGCCACCATACGAGGAAGTAAAAAAAGAATACAGACAGTTGGCATCGGATTTTTTGAAAAAATACCCTAATCCAAGTTGTATTGATATTCTGCAAAGCGAAAAAGACAAGAAAGACTTTGTACTGGCATTCCGTGATATTATCCGTAAACATGCTGAAATCCAAATATATGAAGATTACAATGAAGATGCGGAAGATCTTGGAATGACAGAACAGCAATTTAATGACTACAAAAGTAAATATCTCGACATTACTGTCGGATTTATCGATACACCTGCCAGTCCATCTGTAGTTGCCGAAGAACCTGTCCCTTACGGAAACAATCAAGGATTGGAGGATGTGGATTTCTGTCTGGAACTTCTACATAGTGATGTTATCAATGTAGCTTATATACTTGAACTCATTGCTGAACTTGACCCATATAGTGCCGATTATGCAGATCGCCGTAAGCATATCATTGACACAATGATTAAAGATGCAGAAATGCGTAGCAAGGCGAAACTCATTGACGGTTTTATCCAAAAGAATGTGGATGAGGATAAGGAGAATTTTATGGTGCAACGTAAAAAAGCGGATGGCACTAGCGATTTGGAAGAACGGTTGAATCAATATATTACTACAGAACGGGAAAAGGCAGTACGCTCTTTATCGGAAGATGAGGGTATTCCTTCTGATGTATTGACTCATTATTTGAAAGAATATGATTATCTCCAGAAGGAACAGCCGGAAATCATACAAAAGGCTTTGAAAGAGAAACATCTTGGCCTGATAAAGACAAGAAAAGCATTGACACGCATTCTTGACCGTCTGCGTGGTATTATAAGAACTTTTAGTTGGGAATAAAATATGAGTGACAATAAAGAAATAGGCTATGTGTATATTCTTACGAATCCGAGTTTTCGTGAGGATTGGGTTAAGATTGGTAAAAGTTCACGTCCTGTTGATGTACGCTCAAAGGAATTGGTTAACACAGCGGTTCCGCTTCCATTTGAAATTTTCGCCACTATTAAGACTGTTAAATATAATGAGGTTGAAAAGCATGTACACAAGACAATTGACAGGTTGACAGATTTACGCATCCGTCAGAATCGTGAATTTTTCAATGTCTCTCCCCAATTAGCTTTGGAAATTTTTATTGATATTGCCAAAATGATAGATGATGCTGTTATTACTCGATATAAAGATAATAAGCCTATCAATGAAAACATGAAAGAAAATGGAGAAGTCTTCAATGAACAAACAAAAATAGTGAAACGTGGCCGTTTTAAGTTTAGCATGGTAAATATCAAGGTTGGAGAATATATAACGTTTACTCCAACCAACCTGCAAGTAAAAGTAGCGAGTGATGATACGGTAGAATATGATGGTCGCATTTACAAATTGTCTCCATTTGTAGGAACATTTATGCCAAAAGAAAGGCAAACACAATCAGGAGCTTATCAAGGAGCAAAATATTTCACATACAATGGAGAAATATTGGATGATTTGAGAACAAAAATGGAACAAAACAAAGAAGACAAATAATGTTATGATTAGATTAATAGATAATATAGACCTTGTATGGAATAATAACCAGCCGTTAGGATGTTGTATTCATAATCGGACATGGCAAAAGATAGCTTTACAACAGGGTGATATGGATGGTGCATGCGCTGTGTATTCATTGATGATGTACCTTATCGCAATAAAGGTTCTTACTTATGCCCAAGTAAAAAATCTTAATACAAAATTTAATGGACAGACATCTAAAGGGCGACTGTTCAAGGAATTTTTTGAGAAAGAAGGCCTATGTAGAAACGGTTTTTATTTTTCCACAATTGTCGAAAAATTGAAACATTCTTTCTCGAAAGAAGTTTCTGCTGTTTCTTCCAATTATAACAGTACAGATTTCGATCAGTCAAATGCAGTACAACAGATTAAAGAGGCTATTGATGATAACTGTCCAATAATGATTGGAGAAGTGTTTAAGGGAGGTGGTGCACATGCTATCTTGGCTGTTGGATATGAATTTTGCAATGATGAATTGACGAAAATATTTTGTTTAGACCCAGGCTATCCCATCGCTGACTATTCCTATTGGAATACTGTTATCAGAATTAATGATGCAAAGGGCAAAGTTTATTCTCATACAAGCATCTCTGACAAACAGATGAACGATATTTATATTGACGAAACGTTAAGAATAAGAAAAAGATAAGCAAATATGAGCGAAGAATTACAACAGAAACTCCGTGACCAGCTTTGGGAGGTCGCAAACCGTTTGCGTGGCAATATGTCGGCAAGCGACTTTATGTATTTTACCTTGGGGTTTATCTTTTATAAATACCTGTCGGAAAAAATAGAGAAATACGCCAACAGTGCACTTGAAGATGACGAAGTCACTTTTAAAGAATTGTGGGATATGACCAATGCCGATGCAATGGAGTTACAGGAAGAGGTCAAAAACCAGTGCCTGGAAAATATCGGTTATTTTATAGATCCCAAATATCTGTTTTCATCTGTGATAGACACAATCAAACGAAAAGAAAATATCCTGCCAATGCTGGAACGTTCTTTGAAACGCATAGAGGACAGTACACTTGGGCAGGATAGCGAAGAGGATTTCGGAGGACTGTTCTCTGATATAGATTTGGCTTCTCCTAAGTTGGGTAAGACCGCTGACGACAAGAATACATTGGTCAGCAATGTGTTTCTTGCTTTGGATGATATAGATTTTGGTGTGGAAGCCTCACAGGAAATTGATATTCTCGGTGATGCCTACGAATACATGATTTCCCAATTTGCTGCTGGAGCCGGAAAGAAAGCAGGAGAGTTCTATACGCCTCAGGAAGTCAGTCGTATATTGGCGGAGATTGTTTCTATCGGCCACCAGCGTCTGCGCAATGTGTATGATCCCACTTGTGGCAGTGGTTCGTTGTCGTTACGTGCTGCAAGTATAGGAAAGGCAGTATATATTTACGGACAGGAAAAGAATCCGACTACCTATAACCTTGCCCGAATGAATATGCTTCTTCACGGAATCAAGTTCAGCAACTTCAAGATAGAAAACGGCGATACACTAGAATGGGATGCTTTTGGCGATACCCAGTTCGATGCAGTAGTCGCAAATCCACCGTTCTCTGCCGAATGGAGTGCAGCTGACAAGTTCAATAATGATGACCGTTTCAGTAAGGCCGGACGACTCGCACCGAAGAAAACGGCCGATTACGCTTTCATTTTGCACATGATTTACCACTTGAATGAAGGCGGTACAATGGCTTGTGTCGCTCCTCATGGTGTATTGTTCCGTGGAAACGCAGAAGGTATTATACGTCGTTTCCTCATAGAAAAGAAAAACTATATAGATGCTATTATCGGATTACCAGCCAACATTTTCTATGGTACAAGTATTCCGACCTGCATTCTTGTCTTCAAAAAATGCCGCAAAGAGGACGATAATATCCTGTTCATTGACGCAAGCAAAGAATTTGAAAAAGTAAAGACTCAAAACAAGCTTCGTCCACAGCATATACAAAAGATAGTTGAAACTTACCGTGACCGTAAAGAAATAGAAAAATACAGCCATCTTGCTTCCTTAAAAGAAGTTGCTGATAATGACTACAACCTGAATATTCCCAGGTATGTTGATACCTTTGAGGAAGAAGAACCTATCGACATCAAGGCTGTAATGGCAGAAATTAAAGAACTTGAAGCCAAGCGTGCTGAACTGGACAAAGAGATTGAGGTGTATTTGAAAGAATTGGGACTAGTTGAATAAGTGGAGGTATGGCAAAACGGTTTGAGATAAGAAACAGTACGGCAGAATTCCTTATCTTCGCTATTGAGGGTAAGGAAGATGGCATACAGGTGATGTATCAGAATGATACCATCTGGTGTACGCAGAAAGCTATGGCCATCTTATTTGATTGTTCGACAGACAACATTGGTTTGCACCTGAAGAATATATATGCCACTCAGGAGTTACAGAAAGAGGCAACTACCGAGTTTTTCTCGGTAGTTCAAACAGAGGGTGAGCGCCAGGTCAACAGGAAAACCCAGTTTTACAATTTGGACGCCATTATATCTGTTGGATATCGGGTAAACAGTATTAGAGCTACACAATTTCGCCAATGGTGCACTGCTGTCATTCGCCAATTCTCTATCAGAGGCTATGTGATAGACAAAAAAAGAATGGAAAATGGTTCTTTCATTGGTGAAGATTATTTTGAACATTTACTTGCCGAGATCAGGGAGATAAGGTTGAGTGAACGCCGTTTTTATCAGAAACTTACCGATATTTATGCCACTGCAATTGACTATAACCGTGATGCTCCGACCACAAAACTGTTTTTTAAAAAAGTCCAGAACAAAATGCACTATGCCGTACATGGTCATACTGCCGCAGAACTGATCGTGAATAGAGCCGATGCAGAGAAAGAGCATATGGGACTGACTACGTGGGAGAATGCCCCTGACGGAAAAATTGTAAAGACTGATGTAAGCATTGCAAAAAACTATCTGAAAGGCGTAGAACTGGAAGATATGGGGCGTTTGGTCAATGCCGTGTTGGATATGGCTGAACGTATGGCAAAGCGTCATCTACCCATGACGATGGAAGATTGGGCAAAACGTATAGACATCATTCTTGAAGCTGGTGGAGATGCAATCCTTTCTGATGCCGGCAAGGTTACAGCCGAATTTGCCAAAAAATTTGCTGAAACTGAATTTGAGAAATACCGTGTCATTCAAGACCGTTTGTTTAGCTCGGATTTCGACCGTTTTAATGAAGGTGACAACTTGTTGCCATTTGAAATTAACCCTGATAATGAATAGCGACTATGTCAAATAATAACGATAAAAAAATCCTTAATGTTCCGGCTTTGCGATTTCCAGAGTTTAGTGGTGAATGGGAGAAGCACTCGTTAGGAGAAATAGGAGAAACAATAATAGGCTTAACGTACAAACCATCCGATGTGGTGGAGAATAAAGGAACCATTGTTTTTCGTTCCTCTAATATACAAAATGGAGCAATTGATTACTCCGATTTGGTTCGTGTCAATAAAACCATCAAAACGCGAATGATAACAAAAGTGAATGATATTTTGGTGTGTGCACGAAATGGAAGTCAACGATTGATTGGTAAAAATGCAATAATAAAGCAAGGAGACACCAATAATACGTTTGGTGCATTTATGATGGTTTATCGGTCTGAAGATAATCAATTTATATTTCCATTGCTTAGCACCAAAAGGTATATTTCACAAGTTGGTGAAAACCTAGGCGCACGAATTAATCAGATTACCACATCTGATTTTAATGGATTTGAATTTTATTTTCCCACTAATCACAAAGAGAGAACGAAAATATCAGAGTTGTTTCGACTATTAGACGAACGTATTGCTGCCCAAAACAAAATCATTGAGGATTTGAAAAAATTAAAGTCCGCAATTTATCAGGAGCTATTTTCAAATCTGCAAGGAGAAGAAAAATCTCTTTCGGAATTGGCTGAAATAACCAAAGGACAACAAGTAAACGGAAATCAACTTAGTGAAAATGGGAAGTATTATGTTATGAATGGTGGCATTATGCCCTCTGGTTACTATGATGATTATAACACTGAGGCTGGTACAATTTCGATCAGTGAAGGTGGCAATTCTTGTGGTTATGTCCAATATAATAAATCTGAGTTTTGGAGTGGTGGACATTGTTACACCTTACATATCAAACCAACAGCTAGAATATTAACATTATTCCTGTTCCACTTTTTTTATGTGCAGTAAAAGATTATGTGTAGTAATCACTGGCAACAATTTGATTCATAAGAACTGAGCCAATCGTCGGTTTGCGATTACT
>OCSG01002101.1_pt1 | contig 10848 bp, 11 predicted proteins | sample 1538831 | NCBI WGS metagenome assembly OCSG01 (sample SAMN04571729, study PRJEB22368) | human gut metagenome | biome: human gut; material: stool | host: Homo sapiens | place: Luxembourg | collected 2012-09-20 | reverse complement strand
GCGCCCTTGTCCATAGTCTTAACCACGGAGAAATCTTCTATCTTGTTGACCTCTGCAATGATTTCCTTATCCTGTGGAGATACTATCTGAGCTCCATCATCCCAGTAAACCTTATATCCGTTGTATTCCTTTGGATTGTGGCTTGCCGTTATATTCACGCCGATATTGCAGTGCAGATGTCTCACTGCAAATGAAAGCTCCGGTGTCGGGCGGAGCGCATCAAACAGATACACCTTCACGCCATTTGCGCACAGGCAGAGTGCAGTCTCGAAAGCATACAGAGAAGCATTATTCCTGTTGTCAAATGCTATCGCTGCCGATGGCTTTGATATTCCGATCTTCGCCAGGTAGTTAGCAATTCCCTGTGTTGCCATGCGAACCGTGTAAATGTTCATGCGGTTCGTTCCCGCTCCCATCACGCCTCGAAGTCCACCTGTTCCAAACTCAAGGTTTGTGTAAAATCTATCTTCAATCTCCGCTTCATTATCCTTTATGTTTACGAGCTCCTGCTTCGTAACATCATCTACCTGATCGCTGCCAAGCCACATCTCGTATCTCTGCTTTGCGTCCATCTTCTACCCCTTTCCTGACCTCACAGGCCACACAGATTTTTCCTTTTTATCTATCCACAATTTATCTTTCGTTCATTTTATTAGGCTATTTTTAGCTAATTTATTGTTATTTGTATGATATATTAAGCAGTTTTTAAATTCAATATTTAATCTTGCAATTTATATCACTTTGTTGCGCAGATGTATATTGCAGCCGTTTTATTATGGTGGTATTAACTAAAAGAATTATATTTTCTGCAATTGACTTGTAATATAACCGCCCTTTTTTATTCCTTTACAGAGGCCATTTGTGATCTGCTCAAGATCAACCTGAGCGTTGTAGCCGGATTTGTGTACAGCAAGATCACGGAAGCACAGAAGGATCAGAAGGAGCTCGTAGTCCAGGTGGCATCCAGGGATCTGAAGAGCCGAATGCCGGAGTATGAACTGATCAGGATCATCGGTATACTTATCGATAATGCGCTTGAATCGACCGCCCCATTTGGCACTGCATATCTGTACCTGGACAGCAGGCAGAACCAGATAGAAATAAGAACAAGAAACAAGGGTTCCGTCAAAACCAACGAATTCCGCCAGAATATGTTCTCACCGGGATATACCACCAAAACCGGAGACAGACATGGCCATGGTTACGGTCTCTACAACCTGAAAAAACTGACCGACAAGTACAATGGTAAAATATATCTCGACACGGTAAATACCGACCAGGGAGACTACATACAGTTCGACGTCATCGTATAATGACAGCAAAGCGCCGTCCGGTCACCAGACCAGACGGCGCTTTTTTGTATTTGCTATATATTATACTTATGCTACTCTGCCAGCTTGTTGAGCTTCTCAACAAGTGCTGTCTGGAGAGCTTCAAGCTTTGCATCTGCATCATCAAGGCTTGTTCCCTTGATTCCGTAGTACAGCTTGATCTTTGGCTCTGTTCCTGATGGACGTACACATGCCCATGCGCCATCCTCAAGGTCGTAGTAGAGAACGTTGGACTGTGGAAGTCCTGACTCTGTGACCTCTCCGGTGGCAAGATCTGTGATCGTGTTCTTCTCGTAATCACGAACCTTGAGAACCTTGAGTGTATCGATCTGAGTAAGTGACTCAGCTCTGAGTGAGGACATGATCTTGCGGATCTTCTCTGCTCCTGTAACACCCTTGAGCGTTATTGTGTAGAGGCCTTCCTTGTAATATCCGTACTTCTCATAGAGATCAAGCATGTGATCCCACAGAGTGATTCCCTGGCTCTTGCAGTATGCTGCAGCCTCGCAGAGACACATAACTGCAACCGGAGCATCCTTGTCTCTTGCGTATGTTCCAACGAGACATCCGTAGCTCTCCTCCATACCCATTACGAAATTGTATGAATTATTCTGCTCGAAGAACTTGATCTGCTCACCGATGAACTTGAAGCCTGTTAGAACCTCGATGAGGTTGACATTGTAATCTGCAGCCAGTGGATCAGCCATATTTGTGGTTACAATAGTCTTGACCATGGCCGGATTCTTTGGCATGAGACCGCATTTTGTTCTCTCTCTGAACTGGTATTCAGCGATTATAAGTCCTGACATATTTCCTGTAAATGGCATATACTTGCCTGTCTTTGTATCGAGTGCGTATATTCCAAGACGGTCTGCATCAGGATCTGTAGCGAGAACTATGTCCGCATTCTTCTCCTTTGCCAGCTTGAGGGCAAGCTCAAATGCCTTTGGATCCTCTGGGTTTGGATACTCAAGCGTTGTGAACTCAGGGTCTGGAAGCTCCTGCTCAGGAACAATGTATACGTTTTTGAAACCAAGCTCGGACAGGACTCTCTTTACAGGTACAAGACCGGTTCCGTGGAACGGTGTGTATACGATCTTGATGTTCTCTGACTGCTCCTTGATGATCTCAGGATGAATGATCTGCTTCTTGAGTTCCTCCATATACGCGTCATCTATCTCGGCACCTATGATAGTGAGAAGGTCCTTGTCAAGTGCCTCCTGCTTATCCATGGTCTTTACTGTATGGAAATCTGTTACAGCCTTAACCTCTGCGATGATCTCTCTGTCCTTTGGAGCTGTGATCTGCGCGCCATCCTCCCAGTATACCTTGTAACCGTTGTACTCTGGTGGATTGTGGCTGGCTGTTATAACTATACCTGCTGTACATCCAAGCTTTCTGACTGCATATGAAAGCTCAGGTGTAGGTCTGAGTGACTCAAAGAGATATGACTTGATTCCATTTGCACACAGGCAGAGAGCTGCTTCTGTTGCAAACTCTGGAGAATACTTTCTTGAATCGTATGCTATTGCCACGCCCTTGTCCTGCGCATTCTGCTTCACAATGAAGTTTGCAAGACCCTGTGTAGCCTTGCGGACGGTGTAGAAGTTCATTCTGTTGGTTCCCGCGCCTATCACACCTCTGAGTCCACCAGTTCCAAATACAAGATCACGATAGAATCTGTCCTCGATCTCAGCCTCATCATCAGCTATGGCTGCAAGCTCCTTCTTGGTGTCTTCATCGAAATAATCATCTGTCATCCAAAAATCATATGTGTCTCTGTAACTCATCTTTCTACTTCTCCTTCTTTTTTCTCATTTAGTATGCCCTTTTATGAACGTTCTGCTGTTTGAGCAATCACTGCTCAGCGCTTCCTATTTTCTCAGGAATTCTAGTGGATCTCCCTCAGCCAGAAAATGTGTCATGAGGTATGCTCCTCTGAGCGACACCTGTTCCTCTGACAGGATTCTTCTGACCTCACCTCGGTCTGCGAGTATGACCTGTATATCCTCTGTGCTCTCCTTGCTGTCGAGATTTGGTGTTCCTGTAACTGTTCCAAATACAGCACTGCTCATCTCATCCGTAAATCCCGGGCCCATATAGAATGGCCTTCTGTAGAGTTTTTCTCCGCCCTCATATACATCAAGGGTAAGCCCTGTCTCTTCCTTCATCTCCCTGACTGCTGCCTGCGCCGGAGTCTCATCTCCGTCCACCAGTCCTGCAGGAAGTTCATATATATACGCATCGAGTGGGTATCTGTACTGCCTTATGAGCACCAGCTTCGGCTCATCTTCCAGCTTAACTCCATATATAACTATTCCTTCCGGTTTTATATCGTGGGTCTTTATCTTGATGTCGTTCTCTTTATTCCTTGAAGCAAAGTAATAATTGAAGTCTTTTCCAGCCGTGTCAACCGCATCTATATGATAGAGGTTGAGGAACGGATTGTCTGTGAGTTTTTGTACACCTTTGTATTTCTCTTTCACTTCATCACATCCCTTCTGTGTATTTTAATGTATTCAGCCGACCATACATTCGCAAAACCGCACGGTTCCCGTGTTCTTTCGCTGCTGCGCAGCTATTTTGCTCATTGTATGGGGCGGTGACTCTATTCGAGTCACCACAGGATAAGAACACCTGATTCTTACATGCAAGCATGTCGAATCCGCTGTTCTTATCCTGCACGGCTGAATATTTACCTTTATTCAAAATTAGCATAGTTTTTACAATATATCAAATTCTTTTTTAAGTAATTTTATCATTTTTTAGCTATTTTTAATGCTTTTTAGTATATTTGCGTCATTTTGCCATATTTTTCTATGTGATTCCTGGTTTTGATGCAACTATGTTCCTCCTGATTCTGAATATTTTTTACTCAAAAAATCCGGGCACTTTGATCTGCCCGGATTCCAAAAATGTTATGCAATTTATACTCTACTGATTCTCTGTCGATACCAGTTGATATTCTGCATCTCTCAACCTGCAGTAATAAAATGTCTGTCCAGCCTCCTCTGTGTAGGTTTCAAATACTCCCGTAACGATCACCTCACTCTGGTCCGCCGGGTAATCGCCTGGATATACTGCACCTCCACCAAGTTCAAATTCAAGTCCCTGACTGCAACATGCAAGAGCATCGGCTATGAGACAATAATTATAATATTTGTCGGTTATTGGATAATAGGATGCATAATACTTTCCTTCTATCCTTATCGTCTTGCCCTCATATTCCTCAGGCTTTGACATCATCTGATATACAGTTGCATATATAAGATCTTTTCCCATAAGAGTGAGGTCCACATCCACACCCTCAGATTTGTATTGTGCTATAACTGAGCTGTCTCCATTCACGACCTGCCCATATGTAGGTTCTGATGTTGCCTCAGTTACAGATGCGGATTCTGTCTCTGTCGTGGTTTGCATCTCTGTTGTGATCGTCGTCTCTGTTGTGGCTCCCGCCGACGACTTACTTTCCACATCACCATCGCCTGTTTTCTGATTAAGCACCTTATCCACTGCATTCTGTGTGTTCAAACGACTGCCCGCAGTCTGAGATGCTCCACCACAGCCTGTGACAGTCAGCAACATACTCAGCACCAATATTGACATAATCAATCGCTTAAATCTGTGTCTGCATCCATGCATTCTTCTATTTCTATTCATATACATATTCTTATCTCCTCATCACTTTCCCTGCTATACTGTTAAATGCAAATATAACCATATCGCATGCAACGATCGTAGAACCCACCGGTGTTGAAAATAATATGGATACCAACATTCCAGCCAAAGTTCCCACAACCGAGAGAACAGCTGAATATAATACCACCGACCTGAAGCTATACATAACTCGCATTGCCGAAAGTGCAGGGAATACCAGAAGCGCCGTGATGAGCAGGGAGCCCACCAGATTCATTGCAAGCACTATTATCACAGCGATTATCACCGCCAGAGCCAGATTATATGCCCCTGCATTTTTCCCGATTGCCCTGGTAAAACTCTCGTCAAATGTGACTGCAAATATCCTGTTGTAGAATAAACAGAAAAACGCTATTACACATATTGACATCACTATACACAGCCACACTTCTCCCATTGTCAATGTAAGTATTGAGGTTGAACCAAACAACGTTGAGCACACGTCGCCAGATACATTTGCCGACGTGGAAAATACATTCATTATCAGATAACCTACGGCTAAAGCACCGACAGACATCATAGCTATCGCGGCATCTCCCTTAAGCTTCGCATTTTGTCCCGACATAAGTATGAGAATTGCAGCAGCCACAGTCACCGGCATCACTATAATCGTGTTGTTTGTCAGTTTCAGAACAGATCCTACCGCCATTGCTCCAAATGCAACATGCGAAAGTCCATCGCCGATAAATGAAAATCTTTTCAAAACCAATGTTGCACCGAAAAGTGACGAACACAATGCTATAAGAATACCAACCACAAGAGCATACTTAACAAATGGATACTGCATATAGTAAATTAACTTATCAACAAGCTGCACTCTGTCCACCACCTTTCTCATATTCTACCGAAATGATGTTCCAATATCTGCTGTTCTTATATTCCTCTCTGCTGCCCCAGAACGAGCCCCCATGATTCATATGAAGCACATGTCTGGCGCAATCTATTGCCCTCAGATCATGTGATATCATGATCACTGCCACACCATTTTCATTTAACTGCTGTATCATCTGATAGAACTGTGCCGTTGCGACAGGATCAAGGCCAGTTACCGGTTCATCAAGCAGAAGAAGATTCTCAGTTGCACACAGGGCTCTCGCCAGAAGGACGCGCTGCTGCTGTCCTCCCGACAAATGCCTGTAACATTTCCTGCGTATATCCCATATTCCAAGTCGTTCAAGTTGAGATTGTGCAAGCTGCTTTTCCTTTCTGCCATAAAAAGGACGTGCTCCGCACTTAGGCAGCGTTCCCGACAAAGCCACCTCCCATACAGTCGCAGGGAAATCCTTCTGCACAGGTGTCTGCTGCGGCAGATAGCCTATATCACGCGATGTCAGATCATCGCCAAACTTTATCTCTCCTGAAACCGGTTTCAACAGGCCAAGCAGAGTTTTTACCAAGGTACTCTTTCCCGCTCCGTTCTCTCCAACTATACAGAGATAGTCTCCCTTGTCTATACTGAAATTAAGACCTGACGCAACTGCTCTTCCGTCGTACCCGACTGCCAGGTCTTTGCACGTTATATATGACATTTGTTTTCTCCTATAAATCTAAATTTGTTTTATTGTTCAGCAATTAATTCAATGCCTGAGAAAGTACGTTCAAGTTATCTTCCATCACGTTCAGATACGTCTCACCATCAGCTACAGCCTTTGCAGTCACAGACTGCATGGAATTCATCGTCAGGATCTCCTGATTTTTCGAATCTGTTGTCTTCTTTATCGACTCTGCTATACTTTGATCTGCACCCTCTATCGTCAGAATAACCGGAAGCTTTAACTCATCCACCTTCTGCGCAAGGAATGTTATCGTCTCAAAACCTGCCTCCGACTCAGCACTGCATCCCACAAATGCAGCATAGTAAGTAAGCCCATAATCATCCGCCATATATCGGAAAGGGAATCTGTCGCCAAACAGAATTGCCTGACGTTTTCCCTTAGAAACTGTTAGTTCGTACCTTCCATCAAGATCATTGAGTTCATCAACGTACTTGCCTGCATTCTCCATGTAATCAGATTTATTATCTGGATCAAGTGCCTGGATATTATCCGCCAACACATTCGTCAACGCCACTGCGTTCTTGAGTGAAAGCCATACATGTTCATCATACTCCGGGCCTTCCTCTCCTCCCTCTTCTTCCTCTGCCTGCATGCCTGGAACTACCTCTTCCTCTTTGACTGCAGTTCCCAAAGCGTCAAGCATATTTACAACCTTCATATCCTTATTAGTCGCTTCTTTCAGGGCACTATCCACCCAGCCATCAGACTCACCGCCAACATACACAAACATATCTGCGTCAGCTATCTTTGCTATATCCTCTGCAGTTGGCTGATAACTGTGAAGATCCATCCCCTGATCGAGCAGCATAGTAAGCTGAAACTTGTCGGAATCACCGCCTATAATATTGCGGATCCAGTCATACTGAGGAAAAGTCGTACATACAATGCTGTACGCCGCAGCATTTGCCGCATTTTCAGGCACACTGCCCCCTTTCTGATCAGCATCTGCTGCCGTCATTGATGCTCCGCAGCCACAAAATGCTGAAACAGTAAGTACCGATGCCATAACAAGGCCAAATATTCTATTTTTCATAATGATCAATAAACCTCCGAATTGATTGATAAAATTGACAGGCATATTTTGATGCCTATAATTGGGTAAATTTAATAAACTGCCTCTAGATCAAAAAACACCAATAATAAGTATTCGCCCTTATCTTTAGATGTATTTCCAGACGCAATTCTCAGTCAATATCCGTACTTTAAATCAATTCAGCAATTCCACCTTCAGGGAAACGAGCGTATCGGTACAATACTCGTGGGTATACACCAATACAACTCCAAGTGTGAACACACTTAAGAACGCCAGGAACACTGGCGTAGTTGACATTGTCTTTATATTTGAAAGGAACTGTGCAGCCTGCTGCAAATGCATACATATAGGACATTCCCGCCCCGTACAGTCATGCTCCACATTGCGCGCAATATAGCCGTAAGAGAAAAGTACTCCCGATACAAAGAACACTATAAGAATCCATGACATTATTCTCTTTTTACTCATTCTGCACACCTCCTTTTCATTGTAGGAATTTGGGGATATATAGTTTTCGTTGTGACCGTAACGATACAATCCCATCTGTAACAATCACGTTTAGTTTAGACTACAGCGACTCCACAACGCCTCTGACAATCTTTGCAAATACCACATATCGACGATCTGTCACAGTCGATCATAAATCCATACCTCTCCTGAACTCCTTTAGCTATGTGATTCATGGTATCGCGGTCAATATGTATGACTCTTCCGCACTTAACACACTGCATATGAAGGTGTTCGTGACAACTATGATCAGCCTTTTCCATTCTATACATACTTGAACCACCATCAGCACTCTGATACTTTATCAATTTGTCCTGGGTAACCATGCGGTCAAGATTGCGATATACAGTTGTTGTATTCGCATCTATGCCATTCTCATCCAAATACACACTTACATCAGCCGCGCAAAACCCTCTGTCCTGCCTCTCTGCAGCAAATGCCTCTATAGCCTGACTTATTCTCGTTTTATACTCCCTCGCCATAATATTCCTCTTTTTTGAATTTGCAAGTCATTTGCATTTTATTGCATAATAAATGTCATTTGAAAATATGTCAATAGCCTTTTATAAAATCATACTAGACCTATATATCCACCAATACAAAACCTAATGGTCTGCGCCGTCCGGTTATATTATCTATTTCACATATATCTCACTTTTCCATCACAACTATTTTGTTTGATATATTGCTGACAAATGGTATTTTGCCGATAACCTTATACACTGGTATGAACTCCGCCATTCCTTCTACAAGACTGTGCTGTTCTATGTATCTGTATTTCGGTATGATCTCCGCCAGCTTCTTTCCATTTGACACACCCCAGGAAAACCTGGCATGGCTTCCATGGATGGATTTCTCCTTGATATGCTTTGCCATGAACGGAGCCATAGTCTCTACAAGCACCGTAGCATGAGTAAATTTCCTGTCTATTATGTCGAATATTTTCTTCACATCAGCTTCTGTGAGATACATCGTAAGCCCCTCTATGATGACCAGCACAGGTTCACCGGCATACTCTACCATGTCAGCCCATTTGCCGTCCATGGCGGATTCCGCTATCTGGTACACCGGTCCATCCTCCTGCAGGAACTTTGCCCTTACAGTCATGGTCTCCGGGAGATCAATGTTGTACCAACCTTTATATTTACCCTCATTTCTATAGCAACGGGTATCAAGACCACTGGCGATATTCACAACCACAGCACCCTTATGCTTTTTCAGGTATTCTGATACAAGCTTATCAAGAACTATAGTTCGCGCTATAACTCCGCTTCCCATTGCCAGATCCTTGTCCGCCAGTGAAAAGTCATAATCCAGGCTGTCAACTATCTCTATGGCCTTGCCATCGTATATGACATGATCCGGCTTTCTTGATTCTTTCGCCCTGGCATAGAGTGTCTGGAGCATCGTCTCCGGGACTCCCGTTATGTCTACCTTTGATCTGCTTACTGTATTGTTCTGTGTGCTAACCATTTTCTCATTTCCTCCTGCTTTTTAATTGTGCAAACGCATGAGAGGCGCTGCGCGCGGCGTTTACGTGCCTCACAACATGTCGTCAAGCGCAGCTTGATGACCTGCGCGCACATCAGTGCGCTTCCTCTGTCGGAATCCTCCCACTTACGTGGGCCCCTCCTTATGAAATATAACATTTGTCATGTTTTGTTATGTTCGTAAAAATAAGAGGTTCATCATCGATGAACCTCTTTCTTTAAACTCTCTATCAACTTTTCTGTACCGCCTGTGGCATGAATGCCAATCTTTTCTGTCAGATACATTTTCTTCTCCACATCTACATCCTCGTTCAGTATCGCCATGGCTCCTTCAAGCCGCATCTTAGCCAGCACGCGAACCAAAGTCTCATCCGGCTCGCATCCAAGCTGTGACCTGTAATATGCCGCAAATGAATGTCTCATGAACTCCTCAACCCTCTGGTGATAATTCTCATAGCAACTGCCGTCAGCGCCATGCATGATGATCATTACCTCTTCCCTGTGTGCCAGAAGGAATTGCATCATGATCTTATCTGCATCTACGCCCGTGGCGGGGTTCTCAATCTCCCCCTTCATAAGTTCTCCAAGCATGGCTTCATATTGGTTCACAAGCGGTTCAAGTATCGCCTTGAACAATGCCTCCTTACTCTCAAATGAAAAGTAGAAGGCTCCGGTGGTAACTCCCGCACTATTGCATATCATTCTAAGACTTGCCCTCTGGTAACCATTTTTAAGGAATTCCTCTTTACCTGCTTTTTTCAGTTTTTCTATCGTTTCACTGCGCTTGTCGTTTTCCATAACATATGTTATGTTAGCACAAACTAACTAGTCTGGCAACATATTTTTTATATGTAATGCCTTTCTTTACGCCCTGGCATTTTTCCTACTATCCACTACACACAACATTCTTTCAGTAACTTTAACGTATTCTTTCTTTCAGGTATTTCCTTACCGTCTCAAGCCCTCCAATCGGCACGCAAAACTTCTGGTCATGATTCTTACATGCCTCATAAGTGTCCTCAAGATCAAACCAGCACACGCCGTCAAGCTCTTCCTTCTGTATTGTCAGATCTGCTATGTCCACCTGTTTCTGATACACGAACACAAATGCCACCTCGTTGTCCCTGAACATTCTGCCATGAAATTCCTTCTCATACCGGATCCTGAATGTTCCCGCGAAATCAAGATCTGCGGCCTCAGCTTTGATGCCAAGCTCCTCTCCGAGTTCCCTGAGT
>OCSG01002097.1_pt1 | contig 10880 bp, 7 predicted proteins | sample 1538831 | NCBI WGS metagenome assembly OCSG01 (sample SAMN04571729, study PRJEB22368) | human gut metagenome | biome: human gut; material: stool | host: Homo sapiens | place: Luxembourg | collected 2012-09-20 | reverse complement strand
CATGATACATATGGTTTCTCTCTCCCGGTATTGACCTGTTTTTCCACAAATGCCTTGCCACATACCCAGAAGAACATGATTCCCGCAAGTCCGGCTCCGAGCGGACAGATATAGATAGACAGTACGTCCATCCAGTCTGATACAATCCCCTGGATCAGGAGTGACACGACCACTCCCACGATCCCCGTAAGTGCACATGCCGGAACTCTTCCAAGCTTTAACTTCTCCTGCACTGTAGCAATCGGAGCCTCGTACAGATTGATCAGCGAAGTCATACCTGCAAGCAATACTGCGACAAAGAAGATGATCGCGATCAGCCATCCCCCAGGCATTCCTTTGATCAGATTCGGGAGAAAGATGAACAATAGTCCGGGACCTCCCTGATCCAACTGCGCTCCCGTTGTTGCCATCGCCGGAATGATAACGAGTGCGGCAAGAATTGCTGCAATCGTATCAAATAATGCAACTCTTCCTGCAGAAGCCGGAATGTCCTCTTCATCCGAAAGATAAGATCCATAGATCAATGTTCCATTTCCTGCTACAGACAGAGAAAAGAATGCCTGACCAAGTGCAAAGATCCACGTTGCCGGATCTTTGAATGCCTCTGGATCTACTCTGAAAATATAACGGTATCCTTCACTTGCTCCCGGCTGGAATCCGACATAGATTCCCAGAATCACGAACAATGCGAAGAATATCGGCATCATGATCTTATTTGCTTTTTCAATGCCGCTTCCGACACCTAACATCAGAATCAGCATACAGGACACAAGCGCAAGTATCTGCCATATATTATTACCAAATGCTGACGCCATCTTACCAAATGCCGCCCCGAATTCATCCACATTTTCAGGCGAAAGTGTTGCTCCTGTAAATGTTCCAACGGCATATCTTAGGATCCACCCCATTACAACCGTATATCCGATCGCCATGGCAAGTGATCCGAATACAGGGATCATCCCCAGTGCTTCTCCGACTTTTCTCTTTCCTTTTTTCTCACAGGCAATTCCAAATGCATCGATTGGACCGGCCTTTGCCGCACGCCCAAAACTCATCTCCCCGATCACTCCCGTCGAACCGATCAGTATTACAAATATAAAATATGGTATCAGAAATGAACCGCCTCCATACAATGATACTCTTGTTGGGAACATCCAGATATTTCCCATACCGACCGCTGAACCGATACAGGCACAGATAAATCCCCATCTGCTGCTAAATGATTCTCTTTTATTCATAATTTTCCCTCTCCAGCCATTGGGGACGGGGTTTTTGGTCTTTTTACTGTCCCTGCCGGCTCAAAATATTCCATACACATGGTAGATTTCTCTATTTTAGCATGATTTCTATAAAAACGTCAAAAAAAAGGGGATATAAACTTATCCCCTTAGTGTCGCCACCATCCTTTTCGGCATTGCAAGCACATCCAGTGCTTCCTCTATCGATCTGGTACAGATATCAACATTTGCAATCAGTCTTCCATACGCACCTTCCGCCTCTATAATTCCAACACTGAGTTCTGCTATCCTGCACATAGGCAGGTCATTCCGTCCGTTTCCTACTGCAATACACCGTTTCCCACCCAGTTGCTCTATGATTTTTCTTTTTTCTTCTGCTGCCTCATTACCAGGAAATGTCTGTATCTTTAACGGTAGTCCTTCACATATCTTTCTCGCAGTTCCATGTGTATCTGCTGTCAGAACATAAATCTCATATATTCCACTCAGCTTTTTCAGCCGTTCCTTTACACTTTCGGGTATTATGCCGTCTTTCGCAATAGTTCCGTTATAATCCAGAATCAGATATTTCAGATCCATCGTTTTATATCCGGGAATTTCTATTCTCATACGTTCTCCTTTACTCTTACATATACTGTATCTGCTCTCTTGCAGGTTCGGATGACGGATGCTCAAAGAATGTCTTTGTGTCTGTCACTTCCAGTACTCTTCCCTGATCCATAAAGATAATCTGATCTGCAATTCTTTTTGCCTGTGCCAGATTATGTGTTACGATCACAAATGTATATTTTCCCTTTAATTCCAAAAGTGTCTCTTCTATCGCAATGGTATTCTTCATATCAAGCGCAGAACACGGCTCATCCAACAGCAGAATTTCCGGATTCACACACAAACTTCTTGCTATGGCAAGACGCTGTTTCTGTCCACCGGATAATTTTTTTGCAGACTTCTTCAGTTGGTCTTTTATTTCATCATATAGTCTTGCTTTCTGCAGACACTCTCTGGTGATCCGCTCTATTTCTCCGGCTTCTCTAATTCCATGATATTTCAGGACGTATGACAGATTCTTCTCTATACTGTACGGAAATGCGATCGGCTGTTGAAATACCATTCCGATTCTGGTTCTTAATACTTCCGTTGAAAGTCCTTTAATGTCTTCGCCGTCAAGAATGATCTTTCCTTTATAAAAGCCGCCCTCCTCTTCTATCATTCGGTTTAATGTCTTTAAAAATGTTGTTTTTCCACAGCCGGATTGTCCTACGATTGCCGTAATCTTTCCTTCCGGTATCGTAAGACTGATATCATGCAATATCTCCTGTCTGCCAAATCCACAACTTATCTGTTCTATCGTTAACATATCAGTAATCCTTTCGTATATAAGTAATACATTTACATATGATCTGTATGAGCAGTAAGAATAACATCAGTACGAACGCCGTTCCATATGCATAATCCAGAGAAAATCCATTATTTACCAGCATATACAGATGATACGGCAATGACATAAATGGATCTGTAAGTTTTCCCGGAACATCTGCGACCATAACCGCACCCGTATACAAAATCGGTGCAACCGCTCCCATTCCGTATGCCATTCCAAGCGCCACCGTTCCAAGCAATTCCACTGCACAGACCGGAAGAATTAATCGTATGACCGCATATTCTCTGGACATTCCAAGTGCCAGTGAATTCTTCATGTATTCTGTTCCCTTTTCTTTCAGTATCTTTTCTGCACGGATTGCAATAAACGGCACGATCATAACAGCCACACAAATAGCTGAACATAAAAGACTTCTTCCCAGACCAAACTGATAGATCAACAACGTATAGCCGACCAGTCCGAACAGAATAGAAGGAATTCCGGACAGTCCTGTAATGCAGGCACTGATTACATGGTAAAATATACTTTTCCTTGTATAAAACACAAGATAAACAGCCACACCGATTCCGATGATTCCCCCCATGAGTGCCGAAAGTGCGCCAAGATAGATAGATCCCATCAGTGCCGGATAGATTCCACCTGCTGTTCCAAGCGGTACCCCGCTACAAGAAGTATCAAAACAAGAACGAGAAGAACGTGACAACCTTCAACAAGCGGTACCCCCGCCGGCTTATCCAGAATAAACGAAAGACTCATCACATTCTTTCCCTTCCAGAAGATATACAGGAATAAGAACAACGTCACTGCAATTGTAAGAATTCCAAGGATGCCTGCCAGGATGCGTATCACATACTTTGTCAGTTTATTTTTCATGTTCTGCAAACCTCCTCTTCAACAACTGCCCTGCCAGTGTCACTACAACAAGTATCACAAGCAGCACAAGATTTGCCACATAAAGCACCGACAGATGTATACTTCCGTATTCAATGCTTCCCATCTCAAGAGCTGTCAGCGCCGGAAGCGTCTGCCCGCGTCCCAACAGCTTCGGGAAAATTGCAGAATTACCGATCACCATCATTACTGCCATCGTCTCCCCAAGCGCACGTCCGAATGCCATCATCGCACTTGCTACAATTCCCGGCCGGATTGCCGGAAGTATCACTTTGATCAACACATATTCTCTTGATAAGCCAAGTGCCAGTCCGGATTTTTCATATGTCCGTTTTGCATTTACTAGTGATTCCTGACATGTCGATACAACATACGGCAGAAGCATGATTCCCAGTACAATACCTGCCACCAGTACACACTGTCCCGCTGCCATCTTCAGATATTTTACAAATGCTTTTACCAGCACGGTTAATCCGATAAAGCCAAAGATTACCGATGGAATACCTGCCACCAGATCTATAAAGGCCAGGCAGACAGATGCAAGTTTCTTTGGCATGAAAAAAGTAAGAAAGCAGGCACATGCCACTCCCAATATCATCGCAAACAGTACTGCCAGTCCGGACACATACAAAGTACCTGTAACAGCCGGGAGAAGACCATACTGCGGGGCCGCACTTACCGGACGCCATTCCGATGACGGCAGAAACATTTTGATTCCTACTTCTCTTAATGCCGGAATACTTTCCATCAAAATATGTATCAGCATAATCCCCATCAGTGCCGCTACCACAAAAGCAATCATATATATCAAGACTTTACAAAATGTATTTGCTATTTTTCTGTACATAACAAAGTCCTTTCTTGCATACTTTGGTAAAAAAAAGGATGTATCTATACGACACACCCTTTTTCATATTTTTCTATTTCATTGGAATGAATCCCATATCTTCTACAGTCTTTTGTCCTGTCTCTCCAAGGATAACATCCAGGAATGCCTGCTGAACATCTGTCGGATCCCCTGAACCAACGATCAAAAGTGGTCTCTGGATAATGTAAGAACCATCAATGATATTTTCTTTTGTCGGCTCTACACCATTTACCTTCAGAGTAACTACTTTACCGGCGTTCTGATTTGCAACACCAAATGATGCATATCCGATTGCATATTTGTTATCAATGATATCCTGTACCAGTTCTCCCATAGAAGATGCCTGAATTGCTTCGCTGGATACCTCTGTATCACCCATGATGTTCTTCTGGAATACTTCATGTGCCCCACCATTGATATCACGTGTGATCACTACAACCTTTTCATCAGGAAGAGAAGGATCAAGATCCTTCCATGTTGCATATTTACCTGAGAATAATGAAACGATCTGCTCTGTTGAAAGATCATCCAGAACACCTGTTACAGGGTTTTCAGGATTAACAGCGATTGTTAATGCATCAATACCTACCTGATATTCTTTTTCGTCTTTAATTGCTTCTTTTTCCTCATCTTTTACACTTCTTGCCACCATACCAAATGTAGAAGTTCCATCGATGACTGCTTTTGTTCCCTGTCCGGATCCACCTGCTGATACATAGATTGCAATGTCTTCTTTTGGAAGTGATGAATCATATGCATCCCATGTTCCATATGTGTCGAAGAAATCTGTCGCAATCGATGTAATAACCGGTGCTAATGTAGATGATCCGTTAAATAAGATCTGGTTACTCTCTGTTTTCTTCTCTGTGCTCTCTGTCTTCTTTGTATCCCCAGAGTCAGAAGATGCCTTTTTGTCTGATCCACATCCTACAGCCATTGATGCAACCATGGCTGCCGCAAGAAGGACAGACATCAATTTCTTTTTCATAGATATTTTTCCTCCCATTAATAAATTTTATCTATATTGAATAGTATAGACTTGAATCCAATTATTTTCAAATTGATAATGCCTATAAGCGCATCCACTTATAGGCATTATCAATATATTTATGTAAGTTTTTTCGGAATTTTGCCTTACTCTTTCAATTCTACCTTAGATTGCATCCAACGCATTCGAAATATCTGCAATCAGATCCTCTTTATCTTCCAGACCAAGACTGATACGAATCAGTTCAGCCGGTACTCCTGCCTCTTTTAACTGTTCATCCGTCATCTGTCTGTGTGTAGACGTTGCCGGATTCAGACAACAGGTTCTTGCATCTGCTACATGCGTCTCGATCGCACCAAGCTTTAATGTCTTCATGAAGATAGATGCTGCTTCTCTTCCACCTTTTAATCCAAACGATACCACTCCACATCCGCCGTTCGGAAGATATTTCTGTGCTCTTTCATAATATTTATTAGAAGGAAGTCCTGGATAGTTCACATATGCTACCTTTGGATGTGCTTCCAGGAACTCTGCAACTGCCTGCCCGTTCTCTACGTGCTTCGGCATACGTACATGCAGGGATTCCAGACCAAGGTTTAAGATGAATGCATTCTGTGGTGACTGCATAGATCCAAAGTCTCGCATCAGTTGAGCCGTACATTTGGTAATGAATGCACCTTCTTTGCCAAATTTCTCTGCATATGTAATTCCATGATAGCTTTCATCCGGTGTGCAAAGTCCCGGATATTTATCTGCATGTGCCATCCAGTCAAAGTTGCCGCTGTCTACGATTGCTCCGCCAAGTGCAGCTCCGTGTCCGTCCATATATTTTGTAGTCGAATGAGTTACAATATCTGCTCCCCATTCAAACGGTCTGCAGTTGACCGGTGTCGGGAATGTGTTATCTACGATAAGCGGCACACCATGTGCATGTGCCACTTTGGCAAATAATTCAATATCCAGTACGGTAAGTGCCGGATTGGCAATTGTCTCACCAAACATTACTTTTGTATTTGGCTTAAATGCTTCATTTAACTCTTCTTCTGTTGCATCCGGTGACACGAATGTTACATCGATTCCCATCTTTCTCATCGTTACATCGATCAGGTTAAATGTTCCACCGTAAATGGATGAAGATGCTACAATGTGATCTCCGCACTCACAGATATTGAACAGTGCGAAGAAATTGGCTGCCTGTCCGGATGAAGTCAGCATCGCTGCCGTTCCACCTTCCATCTCTGCAATCTTTGCCGCAACCATATCATTAGTCGGATTCTGTAATCTGGAATAAAAATATCCTGACGCTTCCAGATCAAATAATTTTCCCATATCTTCACTGGTTGCATATTTGAATGTTGTTGACTGTACGATCGGAATCTGTCTTGGTTCTCCGTTTCCCGGAGTATATCCGCCCTGTACACATTTTGTTCCTATTCTGTATTCATTCATGAATTCTCCTCCTTAGTGCATGTTTTTTCACGCACTCGCTAAATCATACCTTTTTAGTATACTTTAGCACTATACCGAGGAAATTTCAAGGAAAGATAATAAGACTAATTTATCGTCTTCTCAAATCATACAATGGGTTCTTGCCGAAGAACATGGGAATAAAGAAAAAACTGCCAAACATCTTGGCATAAGCAGAAGCACTCTCTGGAGAATGTTGAAAAAATAAAAAAAGAATCACAAACGGAAGAGGATGAAGTAATACGCCCCTCGTCTAATTAACAAGGAATATATTACTTCTTCCTCTTCCACCTGTGATTCTTTTTATTTCATATTCATATTATTTACTCGATCGCATCCGTCTCAATCACAAATTTTACATTACCATCCATTGCTTTATCCTTACCGCTGAATGTATTGTATTTGCAATCTTCTGATGTCAGCACATCGATTCTGTCGATTACATCACCAAGTTCATCTTCTACTGTGCTCTTTAACTTGCTTGTTCCTTCTTTGTCAAATTTCGCCATGCCTTCTGCAAGTTCTTTTGCCCCTGACTGAAGTTCGGAAGCTCCGCTTCTAAGTGCACCGCTGTTGGCTGCAAGTGTTGCAGATCCGGAAGACATCTGGCTTCCCAGTGTGTTCAGTCCGCTTGCCAGCTGATTGGTTCCACTCTTTAAAGTATTCACACCGGCTACCAGTGTCGGGCTGTTAGATCTCAGTTTGTTTGCACCTCCTACTAAGGAGTCATTATATCCACTTAACTGTGCGAATCCTTTATTCAATGCTGTGATTCCCTGGATTGCTGTCGGGAACTGAGCGGATGTTGCATTATTCAATGTTGCCAGATTGCTGTGCAGTGTTCCGATCGCACTGTTCAGTCCCTGCATACCTGCATTTAACTGATCTACACTTCCTGTTAATGTACTTAACTGTCCTGCCTGTGCAAGAACACCTTCTGCATCTTCGATACTCTTCAACTGTTTTTTCAATTCCGGAAGAGCTTTTGACAATGCTTCCGAAGATTTCTGCAATGTAGCTGCATTTGTCATGATCGTTGCAGCACCGGCTTTTAATGAATCTACATCTATTGTCGGCATCTTTGTAGTATCAATGCCTGTTAACTCTTTGAGATTCTGTACGGAATCTGTGGAAGCCTTTGCGCTCTTCAGTGCACTGATCGAACTCTGTAATTGTTTTGCTTCTTCGGAATTCTTATCTGAGATTTCTGCATACTTTGCTTCCAGTGTTTTTATAGATGCTGCAATAGAATCGGAACTGTTCTTCGCTGCTGTCTTTGCAGCCTTAATCGTCTGATTATCAGAAGCAACTACCTCATTGATATTCTTGCATGCATTCTGTAATGCTGTCTGAGCTGCATCTATATTTTTCAAGGATTCCTGCATACTCTGTAATGTCTGGCCGATTGTTGTAAGTGGTTTTTCGATACCTTCCGTAAGTGTTCCGCTTAATGTCTTCGTCTCTTCCATCAGCGTATTTCCGGTTGTTACCATAGAATTTACCTGAGACATCAGACTCTTTACTTCTTCTGTTCCAAGTGCTGCTTTCATCTGTGCAGTTCCTGCCGCCAGTGCTTTGGATGCTGCCTGAAGGTCTTCTGTCGTTGCACCCTTACCATCTGTTGCAGCTTCAAGCTGTGAGATAGCGCTTTGTACCTGCTTCAGTCCTGTACTTAACTGTGTCAGCTGTGAAGCTCCGGCTGCCAGCTGCTTCTCGCCGTCTACATAACTGCTCACACCGTCTGCAAGTGTATTCACACCACTTGTATAATCCTGTACACCTTTGACAACTTTGTTTACACCATTCACATACTCTGTGACGCTGCCATTCAGCTCTCCGTTAGAACCAAGGTATTTCTGGATGCCGGCGTTCAATGTATCAACGCCTTCTGTATAGCTGTTCACACCATCTGCAAGTGTTCCTGCTCCATCTGCAAGTGTATCGGAACCACTTACTAACTGAAGTGCCGCATCCTCCAGATCATCCAGAGCGTTCTGAAGATCATCTACATTTACGATACTGTCCATATCCACATCATCTAACAGATCAGATAATGCAACAGTATAAGTAGAAGACATTGTAAAATCTTTTACATCTGCTTCAATACTTAAGCTTTCCGGAATCGTAACTTTGTCACTTTCTTCACTGCTTAAGTTCAGGCTGTCTTTTAATCCCGGCATTCCGAATCCGACCACGATATTCTTATTTCCATCGGAAATAATCTTGCCGTTATCAATCGTTACATTGCTGAATGTCTCATTCGGAAGTATCATACCTGTCATCATGACGAATGGTGTACATACTTCTGTATCTTTTCCGTCTACAGATACATTCTTCTTTTCATTATTCTTATAATCCACTGTGATCTTCAGGTGTCCGCTCTTTCCTTTTAACTCAGATGGTTTCATCTCTTTTCCATCCAGGTAATATTTTAATTTAACAGATACCGGAAGTTTCTTATCTGTCGTTCCCTGATAGTAGATATCCTCGCTATCAGTAGACCATGTCAGCTTATCTCCGTCTGCGGTATATTTTTCATCACCTTTTACGTTCTTGATATCGCTCAGTGTACTTTCATCTTCCAGATTGCCGGATACGCTTCCGGAATTCTTAAGCCAGTTAGATACGGTTACCTTATCCGTCTTACCACTTGCCTTGGCATTCACGTATACTGTTTCTTCTTTATATACATCACTGTCTGAAGTTCCACTTGCCGCGAAAGCTGGTGTCACACCCATCATCACTGACATTCCGACTGCTACAGATGCTGCAATTTTTCGTTTTATTTTTCTGTTCTTATTCATAATTCCTGCTTCCTTTCTTAATTATCATGGATTGTTAATAACAGGTTACTTTGCTTCACTTGTCTGTGCTTTTGCCTTTTTTCCAAGAAATCCGATGGATGTCTTGCAGATTAATTTGTCAAATATCATGAACATTGCCGGCAATACCAGAAGCACGACTACCATACTGATAATGGCTCCTCTTGCAAGCAATGTACAGATCGAACCGATCATTTCAACCTGAGAATAGCAGGCAACTCCGAATGTTGCAGCGAAGAAGCTAAGTCCACTGCTGATGATGGACGGCATACTCGTTTTATGTGCAATGCTGATTGCTTCCATCTTATCTTTTCCAAGGCTTCGTTCTTTCTGATATCTTGTCGTCATCAGGATTGCATAGTCAACGGTTGCTCCTAACTGGATCGCACCGATAACGATACTTGCCACGAACGGAAGGCTGACTCCCTGATAGTACGGGATTGCCATATTAATCATGATCGCAAATTCAATAACCGCTACCAGGATTACCGGCAGTGAGATCGATTTGAAAATGATCAGAATGATTACAAATATAGCTGCGATCGAGATAATATTTACATTAACCAGATCAACATCTGTAACATCCTGCAGGTCTTTCATCAAAGGTGCCTCTCCGATGACCATTCCCGACTTATCGTAGGATTTTACGATCTTATCTATCTTTTTGATCTGTGTATTTACCGGATCTGTTGCGGATTCATATTTCGTACTGACGAATGCCAGTTCATAATCCTTACTCTGCATCATCTTACGGACATCCTTTGGAATCATGGAATCCGGTACGCTAGGACCGATCAGTGAACTCATGCTGATGGTCCATTTTACACCTTTTACTTTATCGATCTTCTTGAACATCTGCTGCTTATCTTTGGCACTCATGTTCTTATCCATCATGACGATGTGCATGTTACTTGTACCAAAGTCATCTTTTACTTTTTTGATCGACACATTACTGTTCAGTGTTGCAGGAAGTGAATCTGCAATGTTGTAGTAGATCTTTGTATGATTATTACCGTAAATTGCAGGAAGTAATAATACAAGAAATGCTACGATCCATACTTTATAATACTTTGTGATAAAAGCGGATGGACGATCCATGTTGCTTAACAGTAATTTGTGTCTTGTCTTTTCAATCGGCTTATCAAATACAAGGATCAGTGCCGGCAGGATCGTTACACAACAGATAACGCCGATCACAACACCTTTCGCCATTACAAAACCAAGG
>OCSG01002094.1_pt1 | contig 10898 bp, 8 predicted proteins | sample 1538831 | NCBI WGS metagenome assembly OCSG01 (sample SAMN04571729, study PRJEB22368) | human gut metagenome | biome: human gut; material: stool | host: Homo sapiens | place: Luxembourg | collected 2012-09-20 | reverse complement strand
CGGCATGACAAAGGATCAGCTCATCGAAGCGTTTAAGATTTTAAAGGATAAGGGAGCAAAGCATTTCGGTGTCCATGCATTTCTTGCCAGCAATACCGTCACAAACGAATACTATCCGAAGCTTGCAGGAGAACTGTTTGAACTGATCGTGGAATTAAAGGAAAAGACCGGATGTGATATCAGATTCGTAAATCTTTCCGGTGGTGTGGGAATCCCTTATACACCGGACAAGGAGCCGAATGATATCGCTGTCATCGGAGAAGGTGTGCACAAAAAGTTCGATGAGATCTTAGTTCCGGCAGGACTTGGGGATGTATCCATTTATACCGAGATGGGACGTTTCATGCTCGGACCTTACGGATGCCTTGTGACGAAGGCCATCCATGAGAAACATATCTACAAAGAGTATATTGGTGTGGATGCATGTGCAGCAAACCTGATGCGTCCGGCAATTTACGGGGCATATCATCACATTACGGTTCTTGGAAAAGAAAATGCACCATGCGATCACGTGTATGATGTGACAGGAAGTCTTTGCGAGAACTGCGATAAGTTCGCGGTTGACCGGAAACTGCCAGAGATCGACATGGGAGATTATCTTGTGATCCACGATACCGGAGCACATGGATTTTCCATGGGATATAATTACAATGGACGTCTTCGTTCTGCAGAATTACTGCTCAAAGAAGACGGAAGCGTGAAGATGATCCGCCGTGCAGAGACACCGGAAGATTACTTTGCAACATTTGACTGTTTTGATGATATCAGGATTACAAAATAAAAGAGTTAGGATGTACAGGTAAAATAATGGAGGACGCAATCCCGGGGGAACGGGATGCGTCCTCTGTTGGTTTAAGAAAACGATGTGCCGCAAAAAGAAAGACCTCAGATTTCCGATTGGAAACCTGAGGTCTTTTATATGCCGGCAGTGGGACTTGAACCCACACGATGTTGCCATCAACAGATTTTGAGTCTGCCTCGTCTGCCAATTCCGACATGCCGGCGCGAACAAATATTATATTAACATATGAAAGACGCATTTGCAAGCCTTTTTATGATTTCGGGAATAGGACTTTTGGTTCATTGACAGAAGTTATCACATATGATAACTTTAGAATACATGAGCACGATTTATAAAGGTGTAAGGGGGCGGATATGCAGGAACATAATCACGCCAGACAGGAAATTGCAGCACAGCTTCGGCAGGTGCGAAAGGAGCAGGGGATGACACAGGAACGGCTCGCAGAAAAAGTCGGTACCAGAAAGTCAAATATTTCCCGTCTGGAGAGCGGGAGATATAATCCGAGTCTGGACTTTCTGGAAAAAGTTGCAGGAGGACTTGGCAGGGAGATTGAGGTAAAAGTCACGTGAGGAGGAAGATGCAAAAAGCATGACGATGAAACTTGGAAATTATAAGGATAACGACGTGGAACTGTGCCGTACCACCAATTCCAGAGTGAGTACACATACGGCGGAGGCACTGCTTGAACAGCACATTCCATTTACAAAGAACAGTAAAAAGATTCCTTTTTTCAAGAGGGAAATCTACCAGGGGGCAGATACCCTCTGGGTGATCACCATCAATCCACGCAGATACGGGCAGGCACGCCGCGTGATCGATGGTATGGATCGTGCATACCGGGAGCATCTGGTGTTATCCAATTACTAGAATGAAATTATGATAAAAATGTGAAATGCGTTTTAAAAGCAGAATGAGTGTGGTAAAATTCTATTCAGATAAAATCGTATGAAAAGCGATGGAAATGGAAGGAATGGAAGGAGCCATACTCATTTTTATGTTAGGGAACATGGAGCAGACAGTCGCACGTAAGCAGACAAAAAGGGAGAAAAACAACACACAAAAACGGACAGAAGGGTGGAAACAGAAGGGCATATGGCTGTTTTGGTATGCCGTGGTTCCGGTGTTTGCTTTTTACCTGATGGAGTGTTATGAACACAATCCGTTTGCGGAAGTGCGTGTGGGAGCACAGCTTTTTAATATTTTTTTGTTTGAGCTGATCGGATGGATGTTATATTTTCTGACCGGAAGAATGTGTTTTGCGTCCAGAGTGCTGTACGGACTTGCTGTGGCGTTTGGAATTACCAATCATTATGTGATGAAATTCCGTTCCACACCGTTTGTTCCGTGGGATCTGTTTTCGGCCGGAACAGCAGCCAGTGTGGCTGGAAACTATGATTTTACACCGGACCGGCGCATGGTGATTGTTACACTTGTTTTTATTGCATTATTTGTGCTGGCCCGGTTTTTTAAAAAAGGTCCGCGTTTTTCCTGGAAAATAAGGCTGGGGAGTATCGTACTGGTGGGACTGGCATTGTGTACATTTGTCAATGCCCTGCAGCAGGAATCGTTTCAGACAAAACATTATCTGTATCCGTTTCTGTTCACACCGGCATATATGACAAAAGTAAACGGCATGGCGGTGACCTTTGCCATGGATCTTGCCTATGTGGCAGTGGAGCGTCCGGCAGGATACGATGCGTATGAAGCAAAAGAGACGCTGGCGAAATACGAAACTAAAACAACAGAAACCGACACACAGGATCTGCCCAACATCATTGTCATCATGGATGAGGCATTTTCGGATTTAAAAGTGCTGGGACCGTTAGAAACCAATGAGGATTACATGCCGTTTATGCACCGGATGCAGCAGGGGGAGAAAAACACGGTCACGGGATATGTCCAGACATCTGTGTGTGGGGGAAACACTGCGGATTCGGAATTTGAATTTCTGACAGGCAATACGATGGCATTCCTTCCGAACGGAAGTATTCCGTATCAGCAGTACATCAAGAGCAGGACACCGTCTTTAGCAGGTTATCTGAAATCCTTAGGATATGCGACCTATGCACAGCATCCGTATCAGGCCAGCGGATGGAACCGGGATAAAGTGTATCCTCTGCTTGGATTTGACAATCTGGATTTTATGGAAGATTACAGGGATGTCTCCTATGTGCGCAATTATATCAGCGATGCATCGGATATGGAGCATATTATAGAAACTTATGAGAAAAACAAAGCCTCCGGCAAACCGGCCTTTATTTTCAATGTGACGATGCAGAATCATGGCGGATATACCGATACCTATATGAATCTGACGAATGATATCCAGTCACAGTATGCCAGCGAACCGCTCAATCAGTATCTGACACTGATCCACAAGACCGATCAGGCACTCGAAAATCTGATTGATTATTTTTCCAAAGTGGATGACAGGACGATCATCGTATTTTTCGGGGATCATCAGCCGAATGATACAGTGGCTTCTGTCGTGGAAAACGGGGCACAGGCAGAGACACAAAAACGTTATCTCGTACCTTATCTGGTGTGGAGTAATTATGGGATCGAGGGAGCGAAAGATAAAAATACGAGTCTGAATTATCTTGCGGCGCAGGTACTTACCGCAGCAGGAGTGCCGACGAATGCATACCAGAATTACCTCTTAAGTCTGAGCAAAACTTACCCGGTGATCTCTGCAGCGGGGCAGACAAAAGGGATCGGAGCCGATGAAAAACAGCTTCAGACTTACAAGAAGCTTCAGTATTATCAGTTGTTTGAAAAAAACAAGGAAAAGGATGAGTAAGAACATGAAAAAAATGATTTCGCGGATGGTGTCGCACCGGTCATTTCCTTATGTGATGGCATTTCTTATGCCATTTATAATCTGTGTGGTCATCTGTATCGGAAACGGGGTATATCCTTTCGGGGATAACTGTATTCTGCATATCGATATGTATCATCAGTACTGTCCGTTTTTTACAGAGTTTCTTCATAAATTAAGAACCGGCGGAAGTCTGCAGTATTCCTGGAACCTGGGACTGGGATCGGATTTTGTTTCCCTGTATGCCTATTATCTGGCGAGTCCGCTTAATTTTTTGATCGTGCTCTGCCCGAAACATTATGTGATCGAGTTTATGACGATACTGGTGCTGGCAAAGATTGCCCTGTGCGGACTGACTTTTTTCTTATTTTTAAAATATCATTTTCATCTGATTGGAAAAGACTCAAAACTCCATAAAAATCAGGTGATTCCGGCACTTGTATTTTCTACGGCATATGCATTGTCCGGATTTGTGGCAGCCTACAGCTGGGATATCATGTGGATGGACTGCATCCTTCTTTTTCCTCTGATCATGGTGGGACTGGAAAAACTGGTACGGGAGCAGAAACCGGGACTGTATTTTGTGACACTTGCATTGTCGGTGTTTGCAAATTATTACATTTCCATCATGATCTGTATCTTTCTGGTGTTTTATTTTATTCTTCTCTTTTTTACGAAGAAAGGAGGAAAACTGAAAGCATTTTTACGGTTTGCATGGTATTCCCTGCTGGCAGGGTCTGTCTCGATGGTACTGCTATTGCCGGAGATCGCCGTGCTTTCTGCTTCCGGGTCTGCTGAAGACAGCTTTCCGAAAACGCTGGAGTGGTATTTTTCTGTTATTGCGGAGCTGGGGCGTGCGGCAGCCGTCACTACAAGTTATACGGGAAATGATCACTGGCCGAATCTGTATGCCGGGGCATTTACCCTGGTACTGGTATGGCTGTATGTGCTGAACCGCAGAATCTCCTGGAAGGAAAAAGTTCCGCGTATGCTGATGCTTGTCTTTTTCCTTGTGAGCTTTGCGGATAATCAGCTGGATTATATCTGGCATGGTATGCATTTTCCGCAGGCGTTGCCGGGCAGACAGTCATTCCTTTACATTTTTGTGCTTCTGGTCATGGGATTTGCAACGATCCGCAAATGGAAAGGAACCAGATGCTGGCATATCATCATAGCAGTGCTTGCCGCACTGACACTGATGGTTCTCTCCGGATATTACGGGGATGAACTGGTGACAGAGTACATGGCAGTTGTGATTACCATGCTGTTTATCTTAGTTTATGGAATCCTGCTTCTTTTGCTTAAGATTGCCCCGAAGAAAATGCGGATAGCCCTGCGGGAAGCTGCCTTTTGTGTTGCCATTGCAGAACTGGCTGTCAATATGGCGGTAACCGGGCTTGGCGTTACCAGCCGCGTGGCATATACGGATAAACAGGGGTACTACGAAGATCTGCTGCAACAGGCAAAAGAGGATAACGGAAATGACGGATTTTACCGGGTGGAGGACAGTGGGCGGAAAACCAAAAACGATGACAGCCTGTACGGATACCGTTCGGCAACCATATTTTCCTCCCTGATGAATCTGGATGTCAGCCATCTCTTTCAGAGCCTGTATATGGAGGGCGGAAAAAATTTCTACTGTTACAATGGTGCTTCCCCGCTTCCGTCAGCCATGTTTTCGGTGAAGTATATGCTTTCCTCTAATCCGGTGGATGAAAGTCCACTGCGGACACTTGTGGGAAGCAGCAATGGAAATTATCTTTATCGGAATAACTACTGCCTGCCACTTGGCTATATGATGAGCGAGAAGGCAATAAAAGGCTGGGAATCTTCCATGCTTGATAGGATCGGTTCCCTGAATTCCCTGGCACAGCAGCTGGGAGCAAAAGGAGACATGCTTTATCCGGCAACCTGTACACAGTCGCAGGCAGCTGGGGATACGACAATTGATATTTCCGAGGATGGATATTATTATGCGGATTATGTGACCTGCAATGCGGATTCCCTGACAGTATCAAGAGATGACGGATGGACGCAGCAGTATGGAAAGACCACCCACCGGTATCTGCTGGATCTGGGAGAGTGCAAAGCAGGAACAAAGATCCATATTACCAATCTGAATGCAGAAACGATCGAATACCATGTGTACCGCCTAAATTTCAAGACCATGTGCACTGCGTATGAGACGCTCAGTGAACAGACCATGACTCTTGAAAAAATGACGGATCGAAAAATTGTGGGAAGTATTGATGTCGGGCAGGCGGGAAGACTGATTCTGTCAGTGCCGGCAGATAAGGGATGGACGTTGTATGTGGATGGGAAAAAGACGAAAATAAAGCCTTTCGCAGATGCACTCATTGGTGTACACTTAAAAGAAGGAACGCACAAAATCGAGCTGCGTTATACCACACCGGGCGTACAGATCGGAGCTGTCATCAGCATAGCAGCACTTTTATTATTCCTGTTTAGTATGTGGATAAGATATAAGATAAGGGGGAAATATGGGGAAAAAATGCATCAGCATCGTCGTACCGATGTACAATGAGCAGGAATCTCTGCAGATTTTGTACCGGGAATTAAACCGCGTGACACGGGAAATGGGCGATTATGATTTTGAATATTTATTTGTCAATGACGGATCGAAGGATGCAACACTGCAAAAGATCCGGGAACTTGCAGCAGAAGATGAGCGCGTGCACTATCTTTCTTTTTCCCGCAATTTTGGAAAAGAAGCGGCGCTGCTGGCAGGATTGTCCTATGCAAAGGGGGATTATGTGACGACGATGGATGCGGATCTGCAGGATCCGCCCACTCTTTTGCCACAGATGGCTGCGATGTTAGAAGCCGGAGACTGTGACAATGTGGCAACCCGGCGGGTGAACCGGCAGGGAGAGCCGAAGATCCGTTCGTTTTTTGCACGCATGTTTTATAAAGTTATGCGGAAACTTTCCCACATTGAGATTGCAGATGGGGCAAGGGATTACCGTCTGATGAACCGTGCAATGGTAGATTCCATTCTTTCCGTCAGCGAATACAACCGGTTTTCCAAGGGAATCTTTGCCTGGGTCGGATATGATACCAAATGGCTGGAATTTCAAAATGTAGAACGGTCTGCGGGAGAAACCAAGTGGAGTTTCTGGAAACTTGTGCGTTATTCGTTTGATGGGATTATCAATTTTTCGGATGTTCCGCTGAAGATTTCCTCGTATCTGGGGCTGGTGCTCACCGTGGTTTCTTTTATTGCAATCATCGCGGAAATCGTACGCGCATTGGTATTCGGGGATCCGGTTGCCGGCTGGCCGTCGCTGGTATGTATCGTGACATGCATTGGCGGAATCCAGCTGTTTTGTATGGGAATTATGGGACAGTATATTGCAAAAACCTATATGGAAGTCAAAAGACGTCCGCATTATATCATAAAGGAGAGTAACTGTACCCGGAACAAAAAGAACAACGCACAGAATTGACGCAGATATGCTTTTTCTATATAATGATACAGAAAGACTGCACTGCATTTGGGATGCCGCGCAGTCAGATCATAACAGGTGAGGAAGAATATGCGAAAGATAAAACGCTTTTTGAGTGCCCTGCTTTGTGGGGCAATTCTTATAACAGGAACACTTGCCGGAGTCAGTGTGCGTACAGATGCAGCAGCCAGCAGTTATGCCGTGCAGCTGCGTGCGGCAGGATTTCCGGATAGTTACATCCGTGCACTTTCCGCGCTTCACACAGCATATCCGCAGTGGCAGTTTCAGGCGGTTAAGACCGGGCTTGATTGGAATACCGTGGTCAGCAAAGAGAGCGTAAACGGAGTCAATCTTGTTCCGAAGACTGGAAATGACGCAACCAAATCCACCGCAGACGGTGCATATGACTGGACCACCAATGTGTGGACGGTCTATGACGGATCTTCGTGGGTCGGTGCTGATGCAGACTATATCGCTTATTATTTAGATCCGCGGAATTTTCTCAGCGAAACGGATATTTTCCAGTTTGAAAGTTTAAGTTTCAGCAAGGTGCAGACCAGGCAGGGAGTTTCTTCTATTCTGAAAGGAACCTTTATGGAGAATACGGTTGAGGACAGCGATGGATCTACGCTGGATTATGCGCAGGCATTTATGGATATCGGTGAGGAAACCGGGGTCAGCCCATATCATCTTGCATCGAGAGTGCGCCAGGAGCAGGGACTGAAAGGAACCAGTTCACTGATTTCGGGAACTTACAGCGGATATGAGGGATACTATAACTATTTTAATGTGGGAGCAGCAGGCATTACTTCCACACTGGTTATCAAAAACGGACTGGCATATGCAAAAAAAGCGGGATGGAATACCCGTTATGCAGCGCTCGAAGGAGGAGCGAAAATTCTGGCGAAAAACTACATTGGCGTGGGCCAGGATACGTTGTATTTCCAGAAGTTTAATGTAGTGAATCAGAAGAATCTGTACAGCCACCAGTATATGGCAAACCTTGCGGCTGCTTACAACGAGGGCAGAAAGCTTGGACAGGGGTATGCGGACAAGCAGCAGGCATTTGTATTCCGTATTCCGGTTTATTCCGGCATGCCGGCATCTGCAGTGACATTTACAGCCAGTGGAAATCCGAATAACTATCTGAAATCGCTCAGCGTAACCGGACAGACACTGACACCGGTATTTCGCGGAGATACTACTTCGTATTCCCTCGTCGTGGACAGCAAAGTTTCCTCCGTTACCATAAGTGCATCACCGGTAGCTGCGAAATCTTCTGTGACGGGAACCGGCACCAAAAAACTTCAGACGGGAACCAATACGTGTAAAGTTACCTGCAAATCGGAGAGCGGAGCATCCAAAACCTATACGCTTACCATTGTAAAGAAAGCTGGAGCAGCGGCAGAGACCGAGAAGACTTCCGTGACTTCGAAAACATATCAGTTGAAAAACAAAATGGTTACGGGGATTGCGCCGGGAACAAAGGCGGCAACATTTTTGAAAAAACTTAAAGTGACCGCGGGAACGGTCAAACTGTTCAGTGCATCCAAAAAGAGTGTTACCGGAATCGTTTCAACCGGCAATGTTCTGCAGGTGTATGACAGCAAAAACAAGAAAGTTTCTTCCTATACGCTTGTGATTTATGGAGATGTAAACGGAGATGGAAAGATCAACAAAACAGATCTGAACCGTTTGAACAGGCATCTGAATGGTACCCAAAAGCTTATCGGATGTTATCTTAAGGCCGCAGATACAAACCGCAAAAAAGACGGGGTCAATGTGCTTGATCTGGTATATCTGAACAAACATCTTCAGGGGAAGATCACCATTCAGCAGTAAAAGAAAGGCAGAACATATGAGACAAAAAAGCAAAGCAAAAGGAAAACGGATACTGGGAGTGGTACTGGCACTGGTATTTCTGGTCAGTTGTATCATGACACCGGATGTGCATGCACAGGCGGAGAGCATGATCATTGCTTTAAGCGCCAGATCCGTGAAAATAGGAGATACTCTGGCAGTGACAGTGACACTTCCGGCAGGGGTGACGGGAACGGTAAATCTGACATATTCCAAAGATCTTTTTACTTATCAGTCAGCAACAGCGGAAACCAGTGTAAATGCAGGCACGGTTTCTATGACTCTGGGAAGTTACGGTTCCGGAAACAAACGTGCAAGCGGAACTGTTAAATTTAAAGCAGATGCGGCGGGAACTGCAAGTTTTGCCGCATCCGCACCATCTGCGGGCAATCAGGAAGGGGACCGCGTGGATGTGGGAGGTGCAAGTGTATCTGTAGCTGTTGAAAATTCGGCAGCGGCAGCAGATGACAAATCAAAAGACAATACGCTGGCATCCCTGACGATTTCCGAAGGAACCCTTTCTCCGGAATTTCAGTCGAAAGTTACCGAATATCAGGCAAAAGTGGGAGATCAGGTGACATCGCTGGCAGTCAGCGCGCAGCCAAATGATGCTAAGGCATCTGTGATCTCGGTCAGTGGGGCAGACAAACTGAAAACCGGTATAAATAAAGTACAGATCGTCGTGCAGGCGGAAAATGGTGTGAAAAAGACCTATACCATTCAGGTGACCAGAGGAGCTGCGCAGCAGGAATCACAGGATACACAGCAAAAAGGAGAGACACAGGCTCCGGCAGACGGGCAGCAGTATTTTACGATTGACGGAACAAATCTCTATCTGACAGACAGTATTCCGGATCGCTATGTTTTGAATGGCTTTGTCAAAGATACAGTGACTTTGTGGGAAAATCAGTATCCGTGCATGCGCAAAGACGGAATAGACACACCGCTGAGACTTTTGTATCTGGTGGATGAAAACGGACAAAACGGTGCTTTGTATATGCTGGATCTGGATGATCCGGAAGAAATTTATCCGTTTGTATGTATGAACTATAACCAGTATAAGCATACCATAGGGGAAGAGACAACATCTGCAGAAGCTTCTACCCAGGAAGGGGAAACGGGCCTGTTCCAGAGTACGGAAAGCCAGATGCGGCTGATTCTCTGTGCGTTCGTTGTGGTTGTACTGATTCTTCTGATTATCATAGTGGTTCTGATCGTCAAAAGAAAAAAAGATGATGACGATCCTTATGATGATTTTTATGACGATGATGATGACGACGATGAGGATTACGATGATCCGGACGATGAAAAACTGTATGAAACGGATGATCCGGATGACACCGGGATATCCAAGCGTTACGGAAAGGAAACATTCCGCAGAAAAGGCGGATTTATGCATAAACTGTTAGAGGGTATTGAGGATGATCTGGAGGATGACCTGGATGATCCGGAAGAAGATACCGATGACAGGGAAAAAGAGCGGGAGAAGCGGGAGGACCATTACCGGGATGCAGATGATGAAGATATCATGCTGCAGAAAGAACTGGCAGAAGAAGTTCGAAGCTCCATGCTCGGAAGAAAGAAGAAAACAACCAAAAAAGATACCGATGACGATATCGAATTTATTGATTTGTAGAATTGTAACAGGAGGTATAAATTTTGATTCCATATACAGATAAGGCGAAAAAAGCTCTGAATTATGCGAACCGCCTTTCCCGTTCGTCCGGCTGCAACTATGTCGGAACCGAACATATTCTGGCGGGGCTGCTCAAGGAAGGAACCGGTGTAGCAGCAGAAGTACTGACAGCCAATAATGTGGAACTGGAAGCGCTGCTTAAGCTGATTGATGAACTGGTTGCGGCAGGTGAGGAGGTGACGGTGGCAGACCGTGACGGATATTCTCCGCGTACCCAGATGGTGCTGGATCGTGCCAGGGAGATGGCAGACCGTT
>OCSG01002093.1_pt1 | contig 10907 bp, 9 predicted proteins | sample 1538831 | NCBI WGS metagenome assembly OCSG01 (sample SAMN04571729, study PRJEB22368) | human gut metagenome | biome: human gut; material: stool | host: Homo sapiens | place: Luxembourg | collected 2012-09-20 | reverse complement strand
CGGGTTTTCGCTGTCGTTGCCAAAACATCGGCGCTTCCGTTGTTGGCACTTAGGGACGATCCTTTTGTGCCGGCACTTTGGGGCACTCCTTGTCATTGGTGCAAAGCAACCTGTCTCCATTGCGCTGAGCGGCGTGTGCCGTTAAGCGGAGAGGCGTATTGTTGACCCATCGTTTGGGCATACAATGGCTATTGGCTTGCTGCGGTGAAGGTCTGTCCGCTCCGCAGCTTTTTCTACGGTTAAAGGAGTATGTATGTCCGTTGAGGTCATGAGGACTGTGATCGAGGCCGCCGAGGGCCGCGTGCCCGTCGACACGCTGTTTACCAATGCGCAGATCGTCGACGTGTATGGCCAGCGTGTGGCGCCCGGTAGCGTTGCCGTCAAGGACGGTGTGATCGTCGGCGTGCTCTACGATGGTCGCGACGATGCCGCTGGCACCTACGAGGCAACTGAGGTCATCGACTGCCAGGGTCGCTATCTCGCTCCCGGTTTTATTGACGGGCATCTGCATATCGAGTCTTCGAACATCCGTCCCGCCGAGTATGCGCGCATGGCGGCGACGCGCGGTACTACCACCGCCATTGCCGACAGCCACGAGATTGCCAATGTTGCCGGTCTCGACGGCTTGCGCTTTATGATCGAGGATGGCCGCCGCGCGCCCATCTCCATCAAGTACATGATGCCTTCGTGCGTGCCCGCGCTGCCCGACGAGCAGGCCGGTGCCGTGATTACCGCCGCCGATATGCAGGAGTTTTTTGCCGAGCATCCAGGCGATGTCTTTGGCCTGGGCGAAATGATGAACCTGCCGGGCGTCTTTATGGCCGACCCCGAGACCTGTGCTCGCATCGATGCTGCCAACCAGACGCCGTCCAAGCAGGTCGACGGCCATGCGCCGCTCGTTGCCGGTAAGGACCTCAACGCCTATGCCGCAGCGGGCATTATCGCCGACCACGAGTCGACGATTCCCGAGGAGGCGCTCGACAAGCTATCCCGCGGCATGTATGTGATGCTGCGTGAGGGCACGTGCAGCCACGACCTGGCCAATTTGTCCCCGATGCTGCTGGAGAATCCCGCGCGCGCCCGCCGCTGCTGTTTTGCGACTGACGACCGTGCTCCCTCCGATGCGCTTTCGACCGGTATGATCGACAACGCCTGCCGCGTGGCTATCGAGGCCGGTATTGACCCCGTGGTTGCCATCTCTATGGCGTCCCTTTCTACGGCCGAGGCGTTTGGTCTGGACCACGGTTGTCGCGACCCGCACGAGCTCCGCGGCGCAATCGCCCCGGGCAAGCGCGCTGACCTGCTGTTGCTCGATGACCTGACGTTTGCTAAGGCTCCGCATCGCGTATATGCCGCCGGTGCCCTGGTGGCGCAGGACGGCACCTTTGTGGGCGAGATTGCACCCGAGATGGCCGAGGTTGCGGCCCTTGCCGATGAGCTGCGTGCTTCCGTTAAACTGCCGAAGCTATCGCTCGACGTGTTCGACTATGCCTTTAAGCCGGGCGAGGCTGTGATTGACGTGGTGCCGGGTAAGGCCATCACGGGTATGGTTCGTCCTGAGACTGACGAGGACTTGCGCCGCATTATGCTGATTGAGCGCCATGGCCGTGGCGTGTCGCTGCAGGCCGAGGGCGCCGACGGCGACGGCCCCGCGGGTCTGGGCTTGGTCGGCAAGCATATCGGCCGTGGTTGGGTGCGCGGCTTTACCATCACGGGCGGCGCCATTGCCTCCACGATCGGCCACGACTCGCACAACGTGTGCGTGGTGGGCGACAATGCGGCGGATATGATGGCTGCCGTTGAGGCCGTGGGCCAGGGCGGCCACGTGCTGGTGCGCAACGGCGAGGTCGTGGCGCGCATTCCGCTGGCGCTCGGCGGCCTGATGAGCGAGGGCGCTGCCGAAGACGTTGCGGCGCAGCACGACGACTTTATGGTCAAGGCGCGCGCCATGGGTATTGAGCCGCCGCTCGACCCCATCATGGGCATCATCTTCCTGCCCCTGCCGGTCATCCCGACGCTCCGCATCCGCCCCGAGGGCATGTTCGACGTCACAACCTTCACCTACGCCGACTAGTCATCGGGGACGTTTTTAAACGACTGGCCGTCGGGGTGGCGTGTCGCCTGACGCCGCGACCGTAGGGCCTCTGGCGCGCGTGAGCTATTTGCCAGGTCCTTGTAACGTTTGCGTCCGCGGAGTCTTATTTGAGCTCCCTTTGGGTACGGTGATTTTGGATATACATCCGATTCCATCAAGCCCGAAGGGAGCTTTTCTATGTTTAAACTGATTGCATCCGATATGGACGGCACGCTGCTTGACGAAAACGGCCAGGTGCCTCCCGAGACCTACGAACTGATTCTGGCGCTACACGAGCATGGCGTGCATTTCGCCGCATCGTCAGGTCGTCGCTACGATCGCCTGTGCGAGTTCTTTGCGCCCGTTCGCGACAAGATGGACTTTGTCGCCGCCAACGGCGCCCAGGTCTTCGCCGACGGCAAAATGGTAGACCGTGAGGTGTATTCACACCTGGCGATTCGAAGGCTCGCCCAGGCTGTCGCGACGTTTCCCAATCTGCATCTTGCGCTTTTTGACCGAACCAAGTCCTTCCTGCTCGATGACGAGTGCAAGTTCGTGCGTGAGGTCGATAAGGACCTTCCCAATGCCGAGCGCATTTGGGAGCTGCCCGATCCCAGCGTAAATATCATCAAAGCGAGTATCTTTTGCGACGACGGTGCCGTTATGGACAGTGCGTACGTGCTGCAGCGCGAACTCGGTCAGCTCTTTACTTTTGCGCCTTCGGGTAACGCGTGGATCGATGCTATGCAGCCCGGCGTGTCGAAGGCTTCGGGTATCGCACAGCTCGCGGAGCATTATGGCATTGGGCGCGATGAGGTTATGGCGTTTGGCGACTCGATGAACGACTACGAGATCATTCGCTTTGTCGGCACGGGTTGTGCGATGGAAAATGCACGCCCCGCGCTCAAGGCCGTTGCCGATCGCGTGGTGGGGCGCAACCGCGACCACGCCGTCCAGCAGGAGCTCCGCCACGTTTTGGAGAGCCTCGCCTGATCCGGCAGTTGGGGACGTTCCTTTTCCGCCGGCAGTGGGGGACAGTCCTTGCAACTTTTTCGCGAAGAGTGTCCCCAACGACTAGTCGTTTAAGAACGTCCCCAATGACTAGCCGATGACTAGGCGAGGGTTGCCATGATGGTGCGGGCGACGCCGTCGTGGTCGTTATCGTATTCGGTGATGGCGTCGGCGGCCTCGCGGTCCTCGGGCTCGGCGTTGATCATGGCCATGCCGTGGCCCGCTGCCTGCAGCATGGGGATGTCGTTGATGTTGTCGCCGAACGCCCAGGCGTCGGCGAGACGCTCGCCCAGGTGCTCGCATAGCCACGTGAGGGCCGTTCCCTTGGTGGTGCCCGCGCCCATGACCTCGATATTCATGGCGTACGAACGCGTGACCTCAATGCCTCCGAGCGTGTCGAGCTCCGCCGCGATGGCGTCGCGATCGGCTGGGTCGTGCCAGTACATGGCGATGCGTTCGAGCGTCTCGACCTCGTCGATCTTGCTGTCGATATCTATGTCGATCGGTGTTCGTGTGCGCTTGAGCGAAGCCGCGATGTGGGGGTCGCCGCCGCAGAATTCGTCCAGGCGCGTGTAGAGCGAGCGGGGGAGGAAGCACTGCCCGTCCGCGAAGATATCGAAGGTGACGTCATGGCCGGCGGCAATGCTATGGACGCGGTGGGCGATGGCGCGGTCGAGCGGTCGGCTCAAAATGCGCGTAGCACGTGAGGTATCGGTGGGCACATCGTCGTCGAGCTGCCAGACGCTGGCACCGTTGGCGCAGACGGCATAGTGCACGGCGGGATGGGCGAGGATGGGCTCAAAGACGCCCGACAGCGGACGTCCCGTGCAGGGCACAAATTCAATCCCGCGTCGAGCGAGTTCGTCGAGCATCGCCCAGGTGGCATCGCTCATCTGCTTATCGCTCGTCAGCAGCGTTCCGTCCATATCGGAAAATACAATCATTTGATGCAGCCCTTTCTGCTGGCATAAAAAGCGTGGCCGAGGGCGGTGATGCCCTGGCCACGCTCGGGTTCTATAACGGCCCGCGTCCTAGCGATCGGCGAGCGGCTTGTACTCCAGCGGCTCGATCACCGGACGGTATGCCGGGCGAATAATACGATGCGCGCAGAAGAGCTCTTCCATGCGGTGCGCCGACCAGCCGGCCATACGGGCGACGGCGAACAGCGGCGTAAAGAGCGTCTCGGGCACGCCGAGCATCTTGTAGATAAAGCCCGTGTATAGGTCGATGTTGGCGCAGATAGGCTTGGTCATGCCGTGGTCGCGCATCACCTGCGGGGCCAGGCGCTCCACCGTGTTGTAAAAGTCAAAGTCCGTCTTGCGCTCGATGAGCGCGAACTCCTCGCCCAAGTCCTTCTTGGCGGCAAGCGAGCGCGCGTAACGGCGGCAGACCTCGGCGCGCGGGTCGCTGAGCGTATAGACGGCGTGGCCCATGCCGTAGATGAGGCCCGTGCCGTCGAAGGCCTGCTTGTCGAGGATCTTGCCCAGGTAGGCTGCGACCTCGTCCTCGTCCTCCCAATTGGAGACATGCGCGCGGATGTCCTCGTGCATAGACACGACCTTGGCATTGGCACCACCGTGGCGCGGACCCTTGAGCGAGCCGATAGCCGCGGCGTAGGCGGAATACGGGTCGGTGGCTGAAGAGGACAGCACGCGGCAGGCGAAGGTGGAGTTGTTGCCGCCGCCGTGCTCGGCATGCAGCATGAGCATAACGTCGAGCAGCATGGCTTCGTCGCGGGTGAATGCCATGCCGCCGCGCAACACCTGCAGGATGGTCTCGGCGGTGGAGAGGCCGGGTGTGGGGTGCGGTACATGAACCTCGGAGCCGCGAAGCTTGGCGACCGAGGCCATGTGTGCGAAGGCGGCGATGCGGGGGAGACGGGCGAGCATGGAGATGGCGACGTCGATCTCATGCTCGGGCGTAATTACGTCGGGCTCGGCGTCGAAGGCGTAAAGCAGCAACACGGCGCGCTGGAGCACATTCATGATGCTCGACGACACCGTGGTCATAGGGAACTCTTTAACGTACTCGTCGCTCAGATGTCTAAAGGCGCCCAGGCGCTCGCAAAAGCCGTCGAGCTCTTCCTTGTTGGGCAGCGAACCCGTGATAAGCAGATAGGCGACTTCCTCGTAGCCGTAGCGATTCTCGGCCTGGGCATTGTTGACCAGATCCTCGATGCTGTAGCCGCGAAGCGTGAGCTTGCCCTGGTCGGGCACGACTTTGCCGTCGACCTTGTTGTAGCCGTGCACGTCCGAGATGCGGGTAAGGCCCGCGACCACGCCCGAGCCGTCGGCATTGCGTAGGCCGCGCTTGACGTTATGCTCGACGAACAGACCCTCGTCATACGGATTAGTCGGCATGCCGTGGTAGAGGTTTTCGCTTTCGGGCGAAATCTGGCGGCTCGCCTCATAATCCAAGACCAGGCGGCTCAGATGGTCATCGAAGCGGTAGTAGATTTTCTTGGCGTCGTAAGCCATGCGCGCTCCTCTCGGGGCCGTGTGGGGGCGGCGTGCTTGGGTGCAGATGCGCCGGCCTGTTCCCGCACGGCCTGTTCGCTACAGGCGGTACATAAAGTTGAAGACGTCCTCGCGCTGGATGGACACGTTGACGCCCGAAAGCTCGCCGGCCTCGGCCAGCGCCTTCTGCAGCTCGGCGAAGTCGAGCTTGGACTCGGCGGTATCGGCCAGCATGGTCATGGTGAAGATGTCCTCGATAATGGACTGCGTGATGTCGCGGATGTCGACGTTGGCCTCGCCTAGGACACGGGTGACGCCGGCGACGATGCCGGGGCGGTTCTTGCCAAGGACGGTGATGACGATACGGGAGGACGAGATCTCGGCCATGGGAAACCCTTTCGCGTGATTGCGGCGCGCGCGGGGCGCTCCGCTACGGTACAGTGTTCATCATTGTACCTGTCTGGCGCAAAAAAGGCGCGCTCGCTGCGGCGTTACATGCCTGCAACATGAGCGTAAGGGGGAAGGCCGTACGGGGAAGAGCCGTCTGGCGCGTGTCCGGCTCGTGTTGGGTTGATTTCCGATCTCAGCCGAACACATTGAGCGGACAGGCCGTTCCCGCAGTCAGCCGAACGCCTCCGACGGCTGATTCCGAACTGGAAGCGGAGGGCATCCCCGCCCTTCGGTAGGGGATACCGCTCCGCGGCGCATGCCGCGGGCGGCGCCCCTATCGGACCACCGTGACCTCAGTTGGGATGGGCCCAGCACTGCCGCGTACTCGGTGAGCTAGAGCCAACTGTTCGTCTTCACGTCGCGTATGGCGATATTTCGGTCGTCCGGCTCGGTGATGCCGTAGCCGAACGCCTGGAGCGTCTCGATGGACTCCTGGATCCTCTGTTGGAGCATGGGACCCGGATCGACCCTCGGCCCGAGGTGCCCGCGCCAAAGGCACGGCGTGGCGCGCAGCATGTTATGGATTTTGGAGATGGGCTCGATGTCGGCGTAGACGTTGAGCGTCGCCATGGCGTCCTTGTGGCCGAGGATCGATTGGAGCGCCTTGATATCGCCGCCTTGGCGGATCCACTGCGTTGCGAACGTGTGGCGAAGGCCGTGGAACGTGATCAGCTCGTCGTTGGTCTCCGAGAACGTCTTGAACGCCCTGCGGATATAGCTTGTCGTCGCGAAGGTCGCGCCCGGCTCCGACAGGATGTGGCAGTCCCCGATCTCGACCGCCCCGGTAAGGCCGCGCAAGCGCAGCTTTCCGCAGTCGATCTCGTGGGTCTCCTTCAGGAAGGGGAGTAGGCCGACCGGGTCGATGGGGATACCCCTGGCGTCATGGGTCTTGGTGTCCTTGATAAACGAACCCATTCCCTTCGCGTACGCCACCGAGTGTCTGATCGAGATCAGGCCCGTCTCGAAATCCACATCGCACCACCGAAGGTCGCAGACCTCGCCGATTCGCATCCCCGTGTGCAGGGCGAGTACGACCGCCCTCTAATCCTCGGCGGACCAATCGAGTCCGAACTCCTTTCGGGCATCCTCTTCGCTCATGACTTCGAGAAGGTCTCCGGGTTGGCAACGAAGGGCGAGGCATAGCTGCTCGAGTGTGTTGAAGCGAATGCCGCGAATATGCCCTTTTTTAATACGGGACAGGTTCACGGGCGTGGTTCCAATCCTTTCGGCAAGTTCGTTCGAGGAAATCTTTCGCTCGGCCATGATCTTGTCGAGGCGAACAATTACGGGCATGGCGTTTCCTTACGCAATCTCGTCGGAGTCGAGGTACAGCTCTCGGGCGTACAAGAAGAGCTGGGAAAGCATGAACAGGACGATGCCGAGAACCAGAGAGGTCCAATCGAATGATGAAGCGATCTCTTGGGCGCCGACGGCCCCCTCGCCGCCAAACATCGAAACGGAGGTTTTGAGTGAGCCGGCGTAGAGGCTGGTGGCAGCTTGAACAACGAAGAGAATGCCGAGCACCTTCAAGCATGTCGCAGACCCTTTCTTGAAGGGGTCTCCGCTCTTGATCGTCCACACGAGAACGGCGCTGAGGATGGTCGTAGCGATACCGATGACGGCAGGGACCAATGTCGAGATCGCAAGGGCTGGATACGCGGGGGAGTCTGCAATTACAGGGTTGTCGAGCACTTCGATTGCTGGCTTTAAGGAGAGCGCCACTTGTGCGATGGCGGTGGCGCAAAGGGTCGCAGAGGCTATCGCACATGCGATGCGGAAGGAATGAAGCCGGGGAGTGCGATTGTCGGAACTCATAATAACCTCCGAAGAATTTAAAAAACTCAGGTTACTTTTTAACAGTTTATGTTAAATTGACTTTGCCGGCAAGTAATAAGGGCCGAGCATTTTGTTCGGCCCCTCTGTTCCGACTGGATGAGGTTAAGGTTGGCGATGAATATGCTCAAAATCTCGAAGGCGATCTTTAGGTCGCTTCTCTCCTCCAGGTCGCTCTGTGTTGTCGTTGTTGCGTTGATGGTTCTTTGTGCTCTGCCCGTCTTCAGGAGCGCGGCTGGCATCGACGGACGGGTCGAATACCTCGAGTCGGGAATAACCCGTGTTGAGCAGGAATTGTCAGCATCCTATGCGGATGCGCTTGTGAATGCGGGGGAGGACGGTGTCTATACCTCTTCATCAAGCATGCCCGCGCTTCTGTACCCTCTTGCCGCGGGACGTCTTATCTTGGCACCGCTCTCTCCCCTACTTCCGTTTCTGCAGATATCGGATGGAGAGTACACCTATTATGACGGATCGAAGGAGTACTTGCTATGGGTCGCAACGGCCGTTGCCGTCTCGTTCCTTGCCGCGCGTCTTAACAGACGTGAAAAGCTCATCATCCAGGCACCGATGGGCGAGCTGGGTAGACTTGTTGCATCGGGCGTATGGGCGAGTGTTTTTGCAATGCTTGCCGTCCTCGCCATCAATCTTCCAGGGATAATCGCCGCGCTTGTGAAGAATGGCCCGGGCTCGCCGTTCTATCCGATAGGCTACATTCAATATGCGACTCCGGTTATCAAACCGGCTTGGCTGGTGTTCGCGCAGACGGCCATCTTGCAATTCTTGGTGGCAGCGTTCATCTCGCTTGTCGTTCACCTTGCCGTGAAGATTGCCAATAACCCTACGCTTGGAATCGTGTTCGTATGTGCCCTGATGGGGGTGACGATGGTTCCCGGGTATTACGGAAGATCCATCGCTTTACGTGAGTTCGCCCTGTTGAATCCCCTTACGTATGCGAACACTGAGTTGACCGTCGGCGCCTATAGCCCGTACCCGACAACGCAGATAGTGAATCTGCCTGGACTTTGCTTCGAGCGTGGCGCGATTGCCCTCGTATGCGCAATCGGGATCGAGGTGCTGGCAATTAGCCTGCTTTGCGTTGCTGGAAAGAGCGGCTGCGCGTGCCCGATATCCCCGATTTGTCTTGAGAGAGGTTCCTTCACTGCATCGAGAACGGCAACTCGTTCGAGCGCTTGTGCCTCCGCCGTTGCATACGTAAGAACGATGGGGAAACTGCTCCTGCGTTCTCCTACCCTCGCCGTATGCGCGATTGCAATGTCGACGACGATGCTGGCCCCGGCTCTGGTCGAGATGTTTCCTGACGCTGATAACGTTTCCGCTGTTCGGTATAGGGATGGGGAGCTCCGTTCAATAGATCGGTATCTAGAGCAGAACGCTGCGAATATGGACGTCGAGGGCAAAGCGGCCCTGGAAGACATGCGGGATGCTCTTTCGGGTTTCGTGTACGCGCCTATGCCTGCGGAGGGGTTTCGAAGCCTTGCGACGTACGAGCGCGCTCGAGGTGAGCTGGGCGCGGCAGATGCGACTCTCCTGCAATCGATCGGAATCGAGCCGGAGACTCCTTCTCGTGCGGAGGCGCGCGCCCTTCTGCTTGAGTCGATCGCGAGCTTGCCGGACCCCAAGGTTTACGAGTTAAGTACGAAGATGCCCCCATTAATCCTCCTTTCGTATCTCCAGGCAGCGCTTCCCTCCTTATTTTTGCTGTTGCCCGTGGTTGTCACATCGCTCGCGTGCACCCACCTGCAGTGTCGTTCCCTTCTGGTTCTCCAGATCCCCGCAACAGCGCATGTGCGTTTTCTGACGGCTGTTGCGCTGGCTCTCCTGCTTGGCTTGGTGCTGCTTTTGGTGCCGATGGTTCCCGCTGTCGTTGTGTCCGTGATTAAGAACGGTGCGGGTGGATCGGAGTATCCCGTCGCTCTCATTCGGGCGGGAGCTTCGACAACGTCCACGGTGGGGGAGGCGGTGTTGTGCAGTATTCCGTTGCTGGTCATGGCATACGGCGTGATTTCCGTCGTCGCTGCGTTGACAGCAGCGATTAGCCGCAACCCCGTTGTCACCGGAATGGTTTGCGCGGTTCTCTTGGTGTTGGGTTCGTTGAGCGCTCATGTTGAAAGCGCGGGCATGGGCGTCGCGCTGCTGGCTCCATTCGCCTCGTTTGATTCCGCTTCCCAGGTGGGGACGATTGGGTTCCTTGGGCGAGGGACGAACGCGATGCCTTTTGGAGAGGTCGTCGGCGCATCGGGCGCTCTGCTGGTGGTCTTGGGCGCCGTATCTCCGTTGATGGTGCGCCTGAGTGTTCCAAAGATCGAAAGGGGATGATCTCGATGATTGACCTTCAAACGCTGACGATCTCTTATGGAAAGAAGGTGCTCGTAGATTCGGTGAACGCTGAGTTTGCCCCGGGTACGGTCTACGGTCTCGTCGCTCCGAACGGGCATGGAAAGACGACGTTGCTGCGTGCGATGGCAGGTTTGCCGGGTCCTCGCGTGGACGGGAGCATCGTTCTGGATGAGGTGCAGGGTACGGGTGCGAGAGAGGTCCGTTTTATGATCTTCTATGCACCTGGTGAGGGGACGCTGCTGTATCCCGGATTGCGTGCGGAAGATCACCTCAAGATGGTTTGCGATATGTGGCCGCATGCTCGCGATATCGAAGAGATAGTGGAACAAACGCAGATAGGCGAGTTCGCGAAGATGAGGATCCGCACTCTGAGCCAGGGCATGAAGCAGCAGCTTACCCTGGCGATTGCGTATGCGACGGGCGCGCGGTACCTTCTATTAGATGAGCCCATGAACGCGCTCGACCCCAGCAGGGTGGACTTGCATTCCGAGATTCTCAGGAAGCTGGCCGATTCTGGTACGTGCATCATCATGTCATCCCACATCTTGGATTCGGTCGATAGGCTGTGCGATGAGATTCTGTTTTTGAAGGATGGGAGGCTCATTAGAAGCATTCCGCAAGATGATGCTGCGCCGAAGTCTCCTGGATCCCATTTCGCAAAGCCTGCCGGACGCGCCGAGGGTGCGCTAAGCACGTATCGGCGACTCTACGAAAAGGGCGGG
>OCSG01002086.1_pt1 | contig 10940 bp, 16 predicted proteins | sample 1538831 | NCBI WGS metagenome assembly OCSG01 (sample SAMN04571729, study PRJEB22368) | human gut metagenome | biome: human gut; material: stool | host: Homo sapiens | place: Luxembourg | collected 2012-09-20 | reverse complement strand
TTTCTGACTGCTGCAGCGGCCGCTTCGGCCTGCTGACGGTTGATGTTGCGTGTAGTAAGCATAATTTACACTATAAATGACAAATGCCTCGCGTACAGGGTTGCTTACTACACACAACATCTCTGCCGTATATATACACCAAGTTTCCCAGGCGTGACCCATCGCGAGGCAATCGTCTATATTTCTGTATGGAATTATCGTTTCCGGACAGAAGAAATAGATGGGTTATATGTAGTAAGCACCACAAATATAAGACAATTTTCTCATTTCGTGCAAGTTTTTTTCGGTTCCGGAATAAAAAAAGCCCCCGGATTGCTCCGAGGGCCGTGGCCAGAGCCTCCTTCTGGCCGGATGTAATCAAAAACAAAAGATTTAAGGAGGCGTTATAATTTGTCGGCAGCGGCCCGAAGCCTATCGGCAAGGTCACAGAACGCCCCTCTCAGCTGTTCTAACTCCTCAGGGGTGAAGTCCGTCTCTTTGCCATTCCCATCCACTCCATCAAGTTTGTGATATAGCCACGAACCGGATTTGCCGAAATACTTCCTTGCGAGGCTTCCGACGTTGATGTCAAGAAGTAACTCGATATTTTCCTGTTTAATTCTTGTACCCTTCATATTGCGTGTTTTTTAAGGGAGGCCCGAAGGCCTCCGTTTTTCAGTTCTCTTCGTACATCAGTTCCTCAAGAAGTTTGAAAATCAACCATTGGAACTCGGTCTCTTTTTCCATTCGGCCTTTGGCCTTTCTGAAGTTTCTGATTACCTCGATCAGTTCCTTCTCTTTTTCTGTTAAACGTGTCATAAACCTTTTGTTTTTTGATTACGATACAAAGATAGTACGAATTTTCGTATTATGCAAGCATTCAGGCATTTATTTTCAAAAAATCTGCATTTTTTAACGAAAAAAGCCACCGGAAAATCCGGTGGCCGTACCTGACGCCCGTGTGAGGTTTACCAAACAATCACGCAAATATAGCGTCAAGGTCTCTCGATATACTCTGAAGTCCGTTACGGATACGATCCTCCTGGGCCTTCCTCGGTTTTGTTCCGTGAGCATAAGCCCAAAGCTGCTTTTGCGAAATACCCGTGACCTTTTCAAGAGTCGCGAGCGAAAACCAGCCTTTGCTGAGATAAAATTCCATAAGGCTCAACGCGTCAATAGTGTAAGTGATGGTAAATTCGCCATCCAAGAACTCCGGATATTTGAAGCCTTCCTCTTTGGCCGTAGCCTTATAGATTTCCATCTGCTGAAGCATATCAGCCTTGGCCTCTTCAATGGTGTCGCCCATTCCGGAGAAAATTTCGTTCTTGCAATAGACGGAGTATGTTCCGTCTGATGCCCTTTCAATGATTGCTGAAATCTGTTTCATGTGTTTCTGTGTTTTTGGAGGAAAGGGGCTTTATTTAAGCCCCATCTCCTTGCTAATCTTGTTTACAATTCCTGTTCCCATCTCTTTGGATCCGTGGTAAGGAACAGGGTAAGTTCTGGATCCTTTCTTGTAGATTACGTGGCTGCCTGATTTCCTCAAGTATGTCCAGCCGTTCCGTTCTACCAATCTGTGAAATTCATCTGACTTCATATTGCGTGTTGTTTGGTATTGCAAAGATAGTAATATTTCCATTATCTGCAAAATTATTTAATAGATTTTTTACTATTATTTACATTTATCGATGTGGCCGACGTTGCGTGCCAGGATTTCGGGCTTACTATATTCCTGTGCCTTATGGACGCGGTTGAAATGCGACTGCAGGGCGATGGCCACGTCGTGGCTGAATTCCCCGTTCCTGACATAAATCTCTACGCCATTGAAGCGAATGGACATGGAAGACGCGCGCCTGACGGCTTCCACAATGATTCTTTCATTCCTGGTTATCATCTTATTTCCTCCGAATAGCACAGGACGACATCACCGACGACGAAATCTCCCGTGTTGTTATACTTCTGATGCAGATAGGACGCCCTGCAGTTGTACGGCAAGCCGTTAATTTTGCCTTCCTCGTTGAGAACCATAACTGTTTTCCCATCGAGAGGCACGACCTCGATATAGCCATCGACAAGCGCCTGCAATTCTTCGAGGTTGAATCTGCCTCCTTTATGCAGCGCCTTCTTCAGCTCTCCAGACGCCATCAGGACAACAGCGTTCTCCCGGTGTACAAGAAGATGCTCAGGGGTTTTCTCGACGAAGCCCTTGCGAAGAGGATAATCCTCCCCGTTTATGCGCGCCACAAGAGCCTTCGGGTGTCCGTCACGATCCAACGGACAAGACTCGTCGAGCGTATTATAGACGTATATCGCCTCATAATAGTCAGTATTACTCCCGTAATCCTGACCGTCAAGATTTATGACATAACTGTTCATTTTTTATGTGTTTTTGGGGATTTGAAAACCTTGGCGGCCCACTGCTCATACTCCTCCGCATTGAGCGGGTTCCGCATTACCATTGTCACGGTCTTGTCAACCGTGAGATTTATTTCATCGTCGATGTAGAGGATGCAGAGAATTCCGATGACCATTTCGGCAGTGTGTTCATCCATGACCGGAAGACGCACCCATTCCCAGCCCGGAAGGCTCTGGAACCAGTCACGATAAGCCTTGCGGTACTTGCTTATAAATGCGGCGTATCGTGTCCGGTAGCCAGAAATCTGCTCGGGTGTATATAGGAGATATTTTTGCCTTCCCGTCATTGTTCGATGTCAAGTAGATTCAACGGATCGAGGTCGGTAATATCCACTTCCGGAATCGGAGGTATGACCGTGCCGGTACTGCTATACTGTGTCTGACGGCAGCTGTAGAATTCACGCGTGCCGATGGTAAAGAATTCACAGCCGTTTCGCTTGATCGAGCGGTCGATGATGCCGTCCTTGATCTTGATATATTCGTTCTTCTCCGGGTCGAAGATCTGAGGGTTGAAGATATAGCCCTTGAGTTCGCAGTATTTGATGAGTTTCGTCTTGAAGGTCCTCGGCTGATAGTATGTCCTTCTCGACGGGCCGATATACTCCAGGAAGTTGTCATACATATCCTTTCTCGGTATATCCACCTGATTCAGGCGCGACGGCTTGCTCGGATCCGTCGATGGGCTGAAGTATTCGTCAGCCCAGAGGATGAATTCCTCTCCGACCTCCTGGGTGAGTTTCCTCTTCTCAAGCCTATCTCCAGGGGCAGGAATGTATCCGAAACGAAAATATACCTGGATGGCCGTGGCCACCAGATTCCAAAACAGATTCCAGTCATGTTCATCCCATTCGTCTGAGAAGAAGTGACGGCCGAAGTCCTGTATAGGCTTATGCTTGGCATTATAGAAGTCGCTGAAGGCTATGAGCCACTGGCGGTCCTCATAGCTGTCTCCGTCGCCGGAATTGGCGTGATTCGTGGCCTGGTAGATTTTCGGGGAATCAGCCCAGGCGATTGTGAAAGGACTGTGTCCCTTGGGGTTGACCGGCCAGTCTCCGGAGACGAGCGGGAAAAATCCCTCGAAATCGAAGTCCTTCGGCGTATCGTCGAGGAATACAAGCCTCGTGCGGTTGTCCAGACCATCCCAGACGAACGGCTGAAGAGGTCCTCCGCGGAATTCCTTGCCATTCTTATACAGCGTATTCACGACCACCCGGCAGGCTTCTCCAAGCAGTGATTTTCCGGAACGGCCATTGCTGACGCCGACCTCTGACTGCTTCCCGTCCATTCCGATGACCGCCTTACAGATGGACTTGTCCTTCATCGATGTGACGAGATAGCCGAAAGCGGACAACTTGCTGATGAAATGCTGTGCATTCTCAAGCTTGTCCTGCTGCGTAGGTTCAGATTTCCTCCAAGTGAAGTTCGAAGCATTCTCCAGAAACAAGAGGAAATCGCACTTCCTGCCCGTTTCGGTGATTTCATAGCTCCACTGGTCATCCTCGTGGCGGATTCGGATGAGTTCCGGAAGCTTGCTGACCTCGTAGTCCTTCTTCTGGGATGCCCAAATATTGTAACTGAGCTGGGTGTATGATTTTTCCTTGATATCCCCGGCATTGACTTCCCAGATGATATTACGGAAGAACAGCCGTTCAATGCCCCTCTGAGGGACATCGAACTTGCCTGTAAAGTAATCCAGCATCGAGAGTGAGACCTGTCCGAAATATTGTGCAGTGCCCTTATAGAGCATCTGACGGACACCTTTCTGGAGGGTGTCCTTGGCGAAAGCTTTGACGAAATCGGCTATCTGATGTGGCTTGACGGTCTCGACGATATTATCGGCCACATACACGAACTCATATTCGTGGTTCAAGGTCTCCCATCTCCAGTATCCACGATGCTCAAGGAAATTCTTGCAGCCGTCATAATCGAAGTAACATTCCGTGGTGCCGTCTTTCTTTTTGGACTCTATCCAGAATTTTTCATCAGCTTCCACCGGCTGCGCCGACTCGAATTCACCATTGTCATTGAACCTGTATTTGCGGCGGCCGAACGTAAATTCAGGCATATCCTTCAGCTCGGCATAATGCGCCTGGGCGAATTCCTGAGCGCTATGAAGATGCCAGTCCTCCAGAAGCTTATTGTCAGGCAGCGTGGTAATTTTACGCAGATACACCCATTTGCCCTGCATCGGCTTACTGTTGCGGGCAGATTCAATGTCCTGCAGGAGTTCGTCTTCTTTCCCCTTGAGCGTATTGGACAGCAAATCATCGACACCTTTATCCTGGGCCTCGTTCTTCATCACGTGGCCATAAAGAATCTCGATATAGATTCCGTTATTCTTCAGAGTGTCAAAATACTCTTTGAAATTCTTCACGGCATTGAAAAAGCCGCGAGGTCTGGTGTCGATGGGCTTGTTGACGGTAAGGGAGGACGAGAGGTCATTGCAGTCGCTGTCAAGCAGGAAGATGACCTCTTCCACCTTGCAGACCTGGACCAGGCTGATGAGCTCTTCAGGAAGCTTGCCTCCAGACGCTATATTCTGGATTCCGGACACCGCCACGCTGAGGATGCCGTGCTTGGTCGCCTTCTCGGCCTTCTTCTCGCCTTCCTGGATGAACAGCCGCTTGATGGGTACCTGCTTCTGGTATAGTTCACGGATCTTCTGGGGGTAATATATGAAAGCGGGCGCGCCATAAGGCGTGCGGTACTTCATAGATTTTCCCTCTTTCTGATCCTTGTGCATGTCGGGGTTCTGATACCTGACGCGGTAGTATTCCCTCGGCCGTTCCTCCTTGTCGTACTTGGAGATATAAGTGACGGGGCGACCGTTCAGATCATAGTATGCGATCACGCAATCATCACCCTCGGTGATGTCTCCCTTCGGGGTCATCGTTCCGGAGAAGAACGTCGGCTCTTCCCTTGTCGTGCCGTCCTCTGCCCGCACTTTGGCAGTGACGTCCGACTTGGCCAATCCGGATGCCTGGAGCATCCTCTTCCAGTAGTCGTTCTTGTCTTTCGTCTTGGACTTGATGCGTGTCGGTTCTTCTTCATATTCGATGAATATGTTCAGATGCGCCGCCAGCTCCTTGATCACGTCCATCGAGTCCTTCTTTCCCGCAGCCATCAGGTAATGATAGGCATTGCGGCCTTTGACCTCATTGCAGGCAAAGCACTTGAATCCCTTTCCTGGAGTGATTATCAGCGAATGGCTGTGGCACACCGGGCACTCCGTCCTGTATGAGGCGCCTTCCTTCCGGAGCTCGCTGTATTGACCGACAATATCCAGCAGAACCTTGTCGTCGTTCTGCCGGTCTATTATCCTGTCATATATATCTTGTTTAATGCGTGGCATATTTAATATCTTAACAATAGTATTTCAATGTCCTCCTTCAGGGAGGTGTATTCATCGATGAGGGCCGTGAACTGTCGAAAGTTCGGATCATCTTCAGCCAATGTCTGGCGGTCGGACTCCAGCCGGGCGATATAAGCACAGAGGGCGCTATTTATCATCCGAAGCCGCTTTTCTGTCATTTCAATCATTCCTCCCTCCTTCTTGGACGTTCGACTCTCTCGGTTCTCGATGTCCTGGATCTCGACGACCTGACTGCTTGGTCAAGATCTGCAGAGGCAATCTGCGGCGTGATGATGACCAGAAAAAGAATGGAATACAGCGTCTTCTTGAACTCTTTGAACGGGGACAGAGACTCATCCACCCCGCAGCGATGGCAGAACCACCATGCGGAAAGTTCATTGACCTTATTGATGTAGAGTTTGGAGAAGATGTTCTCCATCGTCCTTTTTACCGTATTGAGGGATATTTCACGGCCGCCGTATTTCTTTTTCAGCAGATCCGGAACTTCCTTGTATGCCGCTCCCCAAGCCACGAGCTCGGCCACCTGCTCCTCTCTGCGGGTCAGATCGTCATTCATTGCCCCAAATGTTATAAATCCCGAATCGGTGGAATACGTCCTCTATCTTTTTTGCCTCAGTTACTGTCGGCTCCGGGCAGCCTTTCATACGTCTGTAGAATGTCGGATCCGATTTGACGTTCAGGGCTGTTTTGATTTCTTCCTTGATCCTGGTTGCTTCTTCTTTTCGGGCTTGTTTCCACCCTTTTACGAATGCTACTTGTGTCATATGTTTTTGCTTTTTGGTGATTATTCCCCATTTGGGCCTGTGCATGTTGAGTTACATTTGTCGCAACAAAACTTTCACGCCACGAAAGTAGTAAATATATTTCATATTTTGACATTTATTCTGTCATTTTATGAAATTTAATGTCAAAATTTTGGCTAAGTAATTGAGTATCAATAATTAAATTTGGATATGGAGAATTCTTTTTATGACAATATAGTCGCCAGTATCGCTAAGATAATGAGAGATAAGAACTTAACTGGTGCGACAATGGCGGAATATATGGATACCACCCCCTCCCAATTCAGTAAGATGCTGACGGGGAAGGTCAAGATATCCTTTGCCAAACTGTCAAAACTTGCAACGAATCTTTCAATGTCTGAAATAGACATAATGACCTATCCAGACAAATATGTCAAAATTGGAAAGCCGGACGATGATCCAGTAGAGGCCATCCTGCAGATCAAGTTGAAAAAGGACAAAAAGGATCAGGTGCTCAAACTGGTCTTCGGAGAAAACAATATAGAAATTCTGAACAAATGAGACTGCACAAAATCAATCTTATCGGCAAGACCGTGCTCGTAAACCTGGAGCAGATTGCATTTATAGAGAAGGACCCCGACACCCATAATGCCATCATAACGATGGCCGGTGGCGACAGGTTCCAGACCAATGAAGATTGTAATGAACTCACCTCCATTATAGCGGGGGAATTGGGGCATAATCAGGGTATTTATGACCTCGAATAATGGCCCAAATGGTTGGCGGAGAGCACTTTACTCTCCGCCAAACGGGTCAAAATCGGGTCAAAAACAGTCCAAAATATGATTTTTTTTAAAGTTTAAGTATCTGATAATGAATAAATTAGAAAACAAAAATCGCCAAAATAGAGTCCCTCTCTCTCCGCTGAAATCCGCTAACTTGTTAAATATTAACGAGTTAGCGGATTCCCCGTTAAAAAACGGGGCACAATCGGGGCAGCAGTTTCCTTCTTTGTACGACACGCTTGGGGTCAGGGTGGGAACCCTGTGTGTTATTTGAGTGAATGGATATGCTCCGGAATATATAATCCACATCCATTTTCATTGCAAACGGTTCCGGGAAAACGTTTTAGATGGTACCAAGTCTTGGTTGCAGTAAGATAAACATGCGGACCGCCGCGCAGGCGAAGAGGGATGTGGCGCACGCAGTGTGGCAAATCCCGGAATGGATGGCATCATAAGAGAGGCCTTCTGGAGGATGCAATCACACGAGACCTGGCGGAATCAAACAAATCCATTGATGAAGGGAATCACGTGCGGCTGTCGGGAGGAAGCGGTAAGCATATCCAAGGTTGCCACAATCCCACTGCCAGGACGAAGTAAAACGCCTCCGGGATTGCCGCCAAGACAACCCAGCGGGACGCGGCCACGCCCAATTCTGTAACTTATTGATAATCAAATATCATTTTTACCGGAGCGTGGAAACGATGACTTTTTTTGGCTGCGTTTCCACGCCACGTTTTATAACTCATTGACAATCAACGCCTCTAAAAACAGAGCGTGGCCGCGTCCCGCCACACCGCGCAGCATCGCCACGCACATCCGAAACGTAAGGAATGCACTCTCACGTTTAGCTGTCATACCAGGAAGCCCAGTCTTTTCACAAAGCCTTTCTTTCTTCAGGCTTTAGTCCTCAGCAAACATTTGCATAATCAGATCCTGCCGTTCCGTCAAGTTTATTGGTCCATTTATTGGGCCACTTATTGGTCCATTTATTGGGTCATTACTTTTAATTTTCACTCTCCTCTTTTACAGGCTCAAGAGAAAACACAAGGTCATTCTCAGCAAGATTATAAAGCCTGGCAACTTGACGGAGCAACTTCACTTTCGTATTTGTGTCATTTCCTGTATTTACCCATACATCATCCGCCACCTTTTTGACATAGGTCTCACTCTTTGCATTCTCACGAGTAATCCAAACATTATCCCTGCTATTTGCTTCGGCCTGAAGAATTGACGGATTTATCTCATACAGCAACTTAAATGCGTCTCGAATAGTATCAGCCCAGTCCGGAACAGAATAAATTGTCCCGGTCAATGTAAAACTGTTAATCTTCCTACCCTTAAAAACAAAGTCTTCGTCATAAACAGACACTTCATCATCGAGCTTTACAGCCGGCTTGTATGAGGTTTCCGGATACGGCCACACAGTTAGAGCACGCTTACCCATCTCTATTTGACGCTCCTTCATCTCAGCCTCTGTCCATTTATCGAACTTGGATATATACTTGTTCAGCCTAAGTGGACTTGCTGCAAATCCTTTCTTATCTTCTTTCTTTTCCTGAAACGGCCTGTTGCTATACTGAACATTATATCCTGTCAATGTCAAATTCGCAATGGTATGCAGCCACTCCTCATGAATCCTCGAGTAATCATTCCCAAGCTGGTCTTTCCAATGCTGAGTAAGTGTCTGAGGCATAATATGCTCCACACTTAACTCTCCCTTCTGGACATTATTGATGACGTCAATCTTTTCCTTACTATTTCCATTTTCAAGACGGTCAAGAATATAGGTACGGCTCTTTGGCCTCATAAGATATACCGGCTTTTCTATAAAACTCTGACGGAACTCGTCATCCTTCGGGAAAACAACGGTTCTCTTTCGATTTTCAAGAAGATAAACCATCACATCATAATATGTATCTCCTTCTTTCTTATTCTTAAGCACTTGCTGGTGTAAAGTCGCAAACATCTTAAGCAACGCATTTGTAGGATATCCACATATTAAACGCCTGAAGACGAATATTTCAATGCAAGAAAGAATCTCGGTAATCTCACTCTGCGGCATATTATGTTCTTCAGCATAAGTGAGCAAACCAAGTAAATATGCATAAGTGATTGTCAATTCCAGATAATTCAAACGGGCCATTATCTCGTTCGCTGAAGCATCACCTACCCGAGCCGACTTAATTCGTTTATACAGAGATGCATACCGCTTCATTTCAGCCATTATAGGTTCTATTTCTTTCCCTTCCGCGAATGACTTAAAAGCAGGATATACATCTTGGAATTTAGGGATATCACCTGTCGGAGACTTGATTGTCAAATAATCTCTAATAAAATTGTCAAGCTCATCTTTTCCGGAACAATCCTTCTCAATAGAACTCCAGTACTTAGTATAATACTCCTCTTGCTTATCCTCAGACAGGCCCATGAGAACGAAATTTCTAATCTTGTCAGCTTCCGTAAGGTCAAGTCCAGTTGAATTCAGGCTCTCAAAAATCAACTGAGGGTCATCGTCATTTCCAAGAAAGATGTCAATCACAATCAGCCGCTTGATAGCCTCAAAGAAGTCATCAATCTTCACATTGAGATTCTTGACGCTATTGTAGAAGTAATTGAAATTTGAGACGACATTAGATTCTGCAAACTCTCCGCCTTCACCCTCATCCACAAGATAATCAAACGCTGCACGGTCCTCCTTATTCAACTTAAGGCGTACTTTTTTCTCGGTTGTCTCATACTCATCCACCAAGAACTTCTTGAATATCTTTTCCGCAAGTTTACTATCATCTGCTTCAATGTTACCGCGTTTAAGATTCCAGTATATTGCAAGAAATATAAGACAGACTGTCGTCATTCTCTGCTGTCCGTCAATGACAAGAAACTCATCCGCACGACCACCTTTGGATCTGGACCTTACTATACACCCAAAGAAATGGCTTGGCCTATCATACTTAACGATATCAATCAAGTCAGAGAACAACTGTCTGCACTGACTGGCGCCCCAATCATAATTACGTTGATAAACAGGTATAATAAAGCGGTTCTCAGAACCATCCATTAGTTTCAACAGGGGTTTATCTTCTCCTTTCATGAATATTCATTCTTTGGTTACTATCCATCAAATTTATTAAAAACCCGCGAGAATACAATGGGCCCTCAAATGTTCTTCCGATACGCCCCATTATCATCAGCATCTTGTATCCGTTAATTAAGTTAATGATGTTATCTTAGTTACTTGAGATGTTTGAGTTATTCAACACCGTTTTTGACTAAGACATTTCCATATCACGTCATTTCCGCTTCAGCATTTCCTCCAAAAGCACGTCCGCGATGTCCACTTGGCGCTCTCGTTGCTCAGGTGTGGCATTGCGTTCAAGGATGTCGGCTTCAAAAGCTTTTGTGTCATTGTATTGCTTATAGAAGTCCGTGATGAATTTCTGCCTTTCAAAAGAGAAAGCATGGCTGATTATAAAGTCGCTGTATATCCGGTTGAGTTCGCGGTATTGGGGAATCATAATCTGTATTTCTCCTGCCATATACGCTTAGTTTACGGGTTCTTATCTTTATCAAGAAGGGAAGTCAGTTCTTCCTCCACTTCTTCTATACTTGGCAGAGCCGATTTTAAGTTTTCAGGTATAGCCTTGC
>OCSG01002028.1_pt1 | contig 11201 bp, 5 predicted proteins | sample 1538831 | NCBI WGS metagenome assembly OCSG01 (sample SAMN04571729, study PRJEB22368) | human gut metagenome | biome: human gut; material: stool | host: Homo sapiens | place: Luxembourg | collected 2012-09-20 | reverse complement strand
GGCGGCGAGGCAGTTGGGTGAGATCATTCCGATTTCTGATGAGGATATCGCGAAGCTGAACGATCGTTACACCAACGTCTACGGCCAGCAGTGATTCCTGCAGATTTGTCTGCATAACCCCATTGATTCTGTCTGCACAACCCGGATTTCAGGCGGAAATCGGGACTTGTGCAGGCAGAACAAGAGCGTGGGGTGTGAGAGAGGACATTCTCCCACGCCCCACGCTCGTGTTGTGTGGATTTATGATTTACGTGGATTTCAGCGCTTGCCGGAGTACAGCTGCTGATCGATCACCTGTGCGAACACGCGGTTCACTGCCGGACGCACCACTTTCAGCGACGGGGTCAGGCACTTGTTTTCCTGCGTGAACTGGGTATCCAGCACTACGAACTTACGTACGGATTCGGCGCGGGAAACGGTCGCGTTCGCCTTGTCGACGTACTTCTGGATTTCGTCGTGAACGGCGGCGGTCGCAGCCACGCGATCCAACGGCGTATCGGCAGACAGTCCAATGGAAGGCAGCCAAGCCTCCAATCCTTCCGGATCCAACGTGATCAGCGCACCGATGAACGGACGATTGTCGCCGACAACTACCACATGCTCCACAATCGGACATTTCACAATCTCCTGCTCCATCGGAATCGGAGAAACGTTCTTGCCGCCGGCGGTGATGATGATGTCCTTCTTACGGCCGGTGATCGTAATACGTCCCTCGTCGTCAATCGACGCCAAATCACCCGTTTTCAGCCACCCATCCTCGGTGAACGCTTCCGCCGTCTTCTCAGGCAGGTTGTGGTAGCCCCTGAACACGTTCGGGCCCTTCACCTGAAGTTCGCCATCATCGGAAATGCGCACAGACGATCCCGGAGCCGGTTGGCCGACAGTGCCGATCACATTGTCGGTGACGCGGGTCGCGGCGAACGGCGCAGCGGTTTCCGTCATACCGTAACCCTGAATCATCGGCAGGCCGATACCGTTGAAGAAATGCGCCAGAGACACGTCCAGAGGAGCACCACCGCATGCCACGTAGCGGATGCGCGGGCCGAGAGCGCTACGCACGGTACGGTATACGGAAGCCTCATACGAAAGATGCTGCGCGATCTGCTTGGCGGTCGGGCGTTCGCCGGCCTGCTGCATGCGCGACCAATCGCGTGCGGCTTCGGCAGCCTTGAGGAACAGGCGTCCCTTCCAACCCGTGCCGGCCTTGCGGGAGGCCGCGTTATACACCTTCTCGAACACTCGTGGTACGCCCAGCAGATATGTCGGTTCGAAGGAACGCAAATCGGGCAGCAGCGTCTTTGTGTCCGGCAGATAACCAACCACGCCGTCGTCGGAAGCAATCGACGCGTACTGGATGAACCGTGCGAAACAGTGGGCGAGCGGCAGGAAGAGAAGCAGTCGCGGATGATCTTCGAGAACGATCTCATGCAACGCCAGACTGCCTGCGCGCGTGATCGATATGAAATTGCGGTGCGAAAGCTCGGCACCCTTTGGAGCTCCCGTCGAACCGGACGTGTACACGATGGTGGCCAGATCGTCTGCATGCACCGAATCGATGCGCGCTTCCAGCTCCTCGTCGGACACGGTGACGCCCAAGCCTTCCAACGCGCCCATGGCGTTGGAATCGAGCATCAGAATGTGCTTGAGAGACGGGCAGCGGTCGATTACGGAGTCGAGACGGTCGAAGCGCTCGCGATTGTCGGCGATGGCCAGTTTCACATCCGAATCGTTGAGGATACGCTCGGCCTGCGCCGCGGAATCAGTGTCGTAGATCGGCACGTTCACCGCGCCGATGGCGGCCAGTGCGAAGTCGAGCACGCCCCACTCGTAGCGGGTGGTGGAGAAGATGGTGACGGCATCGCCCTTGTTGATGCCGAATGCGATGAGGCCTTTTGCGGCGGCGAGCACGGCATTGTGGAATTCGCCGGTAGTGACCTTCGTCCATTGGCCGGGGGCGGTTTTGTGTTCCGCGATCACGGTATCTTCGCCAGTGCGCGCTATGCGTCCAGTAAGCAGGGAATAGATGGATTCGTCGTCGCGCACCTCAACGGATTCGCCCGGGGTGGTGTACTCGGTGAGCATGAAGCGTTCTCTTTCTCGCGGTTTTTGCGTTGTTTCCGCGTATTTCTGCTTGTGATGCGTGCGGGAGCGATACAAACCGTGTGTCCGCGTTTCCTACCCCTTGCGCACCTTGCACATTCTAAGTTACGGGGCCGTAAGTCTGCATTGTGAGAAGCGACAAGAAATATTTCATCAACTTTGTATGAACTGACAAATGGTGCTATTCCGTCAAAAATCAAGTGTTTGGTGTCGCGCTGTATCCGTTCGAAAAAAAGGCTTGACGTAACGGTTGCGGGGGAGTCGCCATGCTTCCCATATATCCCCGAAAGGACCGTAAAACCAGCGAAATACGAAGAAATGGTGGTGCGAGCGATTTTTATCGAGTACACTCACGAGTGACGCAATTTACCCCTTGCGTCAGAGGGCTGCCTGCTCAACGGCGAACATCCAGCCTTTTACTCTTTCGCCGTTTCGCTGGTCGTGTGGCATGGGCCGCACGTGTGCTTGGTTCGTGTGTTTTTGCTGGAGATGCGTTTGCGATTGCTATGTGCGATGAGCCCTTGACGTTTCTGTTTCCGGGCGGATAGGCTGAATTGAGAGACATGGTGATGCGGGCGCGCAAATTGAACCGCGTGAATGTGAAGGAAAGGATTTCGATGTTTGACAAACGGCTGTTTTCCCTCGCTCCCGGCGTGGGGCGGTTGGTTGCGGCGAAAGTGCTCTGCCAATGGGTCGGACTGCTGGCCAACGTCGTGTTCGTGGTGACGGTGGTGGTCATGCTTTCGCCGGCGCTTGCCGTGGTGGAATCGGCGTTCGACCCCATGTTCTCCATGGGTGATAGTGGCCTGATTTCCCGCCTGTTCATCGGCTTTGGCTACGGCGGATTCAGTGCGGAAACATACGTCGGATGCGTGCTGGCGATCGTGGTCTGTGCGGTACTGCGTTTTCTGATGATGCGCGCAGCGGCCTATTTCGGCGCGGAAGCGGCTGAGCGTGTCAAACTCGCGTTACGTGAACAGCTTTTTAATAAAATGCTTGCGATCGGACCATCATATTCGCAACATATCAGCACTGCCGACGTGGTGCAATCTGCCGGTGAAGGCATCGAACAAATCCAAAGCTTCTTCGAATTATTCCTACCGCAACTGTTTTATGCGATTCTCGCACCGGTAACATTATTTTTTATAGTTGCGCCGATTAATATGCCGATGGCTGTTACATTGCTTGTATGCGCGCCTTTGATTGTATTGATTGTTGGCATGGTCGCAATGCGCGCAGCCCGAGTATTCAAAAAATATTGGGGAAAATACACCGACATGGGATCTGTGTTTCTTGACAATGTACAAGGTCTTGAAACGCTGAAAACTTTTGACGCGGATGCGCATGCCGCCAAGAAAATGGGCGAGCAAGCGGAACAATTCCGCGTAATGACCATGAATGTTCTGCAAATTCAGCTGCGCTCGCTCACCGCCATGGACGTCGTCGCATACGGGGGTGCCGCGGCCGGCGTGGGCGTATCGATCTGGCAGTATGCGAGTGGTGCCGCATTGCCGCTTGCCGGCGTGCTGCTGATAGTGCTTCTTTCCGCGGATTTCTTCATTCCGCTGCGCCAATTGGGGTCGTTCTTCCATGTTGCGATGAACGGCATGACTTCGACCAAGCGTATTTTCGCATTGCTTGATACGCCGATTCCTGCGCATGGGATGCAGGAAATGCCGGAATTCGGCGCTTCTGATAACGGTGTAGACGTGTGCTTTGATGACGTGTCGTTCCGATATGTGGACGTGAATACGGATGCTGCGGCGGCTGTGAGTGTGGCTGCGGATACGGCTGTGACGGCGGATATGGAAACTGGAAAAACTGGACAAATCGGGGGAAAGTCCGGTGTGGTTGGTGCTGGAAAAACAGGCATGTCGAAAGATGATGATGGTTCGGTCGTCGCATTGCATGGCGTCTCTTTCACTGCGCGGCGCGGGCAGGTGACCGCCATCGTCGGTCCGTCCGGATCCGGCAAATCCACCGCCGTCGAACTGCTCTCCGGAAATCTTTCCGGATATGAAGGATGTATGTGGCTGCAATCCGGAAACACAGGAAACAACTCGACGCAACGGTACCAAATCAACGATCTTTCCATCGAATCCCTTACGAGGGAAATCGCCATAGTGGCGGCGCAAAGCCACCTTTTTGCAGGAACGTTGCGTGACAATCTGCTGATGGCCAAGCCGGATGCCACCGAAAGCGAACTGTGGCAAGCGCTGGAAGCGGCGCATATCAGCGATTTCGTGCGTGCGCAATCGCAAGAACTTGACCTGGCCATCGAACAGGGCGCAAGCAACCTGTCGGGAGGGCAGAAGCAGCGCATCGCCATTGCGCGCGCATTGCTGCGGGAGCCTGCCGTCTACATTTTCGACGAAGCCACCAGCAGCGTCGATGTGGAAAGCGAAACCCTGATTCTGCAAACCATTCGGGCGCTTGCGGATCGGGGCAAAACCGTGATCATGGTGACGCACCGCATGGCGAATGCAGCCGACGCCGACCATGTGGTGGTATTCGAACACGGGCGCGTGGCGGAACAAGGCACGCATGCGGAACTCATGCGTGCCAACGGAACATACGCCAAACTGTTCCACGCCCAACAAACCGTGGAAAACATAGGTCTACGCAATAACGCAACCCATTCCACCTCTGCATCCCACGCACTTAAAGCGTCCGATTCTGCAGAATCAGTCACGCAGCGTGCGGAAATGGGTCTCCAAGTGTCCGATTCTGCAGAAACGGACGCACAGGGTGCGAAAACGGGCGTTCGGATGTCCGATTCGGCAGAATCGGACGCGAAGACAATACCCACGTCTCGCCTTATTGCGCGCCTGTTGAAGGAAGTTGGGCCGCAGCGCAAGTACATGATCGTCGCGTGCGTCTGCGGCACGCTCGGCCATCTCGCCGCCACTTTCCTGCCGGTGTTCGGCATCGCGGCGGCCTTCGCTGCAGTCGGTTCGCCGGTCTGGAACCTCAGCGTTCCCGCGGCGCTCGCAGCCATGGCCGTATGCGCGCTGATCCGCGGCGGCATGCGTTACGCCGAACAGTTCATGAACCATAACGTGGCGTTCCGTCTGCTTGCGTTATTCCGTGCGAAAGCCTTCGCGGCCCTGCGCCGTCTCGCCCCCGCCAAGCTTGCAGGCAAAGGCAAAGGCGACCTGATCGCACTGGTCACCACCGACGTGGAACTGCTGGAAATCTTCTTCGCACACACCATCAGCCCGGTCGTCATCGCCATCGTGACTACCGTCGTCTACGCGCTCGCGCTACTCACCCTCAGTCCGCCCCTCGCGGCGACGCTCATCATCGCGCACCTCATTATCGGCGTCATACTGCCGAAACTTTTTGCATCCGCGGTGCGCGGCATCGGTCCGGAACTGCGCAAGGAGTCGTCCGCCCTCGATGACGAAATGCTTGACGATATGCGTGGCATCGGCGAAATCATCCGCTTCGGCCAAGGCGATGCCCGGCTTGCGTCCATTCAGCGTCGCACGCGCTCGCTGTGGGTCAAACGTGTGCGTCTGAGCGTGAAAAATGGCGATTTTGCAGGATTTGGCGCGGTATTGGTGATGCTGTTCACGGCGATTGCGGCTTTCCTTGCGATGACGTTGTGCACTGCGGTTTCCACTGCCGCCGATATGTCGGAAGGCCTGATGTGGATGGGTTCCGTGGGATCGAACGCCCCAGCGTTGGTTGCGGCTTTCGTGCTGCTCGCCAGCTCGTTTGGGCCGACGCTTGCGTTGAGTGCGTTGCCGGCGAATCTGACGCAAACGTTTGCTTCGGCACGCCGCCTGTTCGCGTTGATGGATGAGGCTCCCGCTGTGGTCGAGCAGGGGAGCGAACGCCCGGAATATCAGGGCATGACAATGCGCGATGTCACATTCGGCTATGGATCCGGCGCCCGTATTTCCGTCGAACGCACGCCAAACGGGCGGTCGGAGCATGCGACTGGCATGAGTCCGGCACGCCCCGCGGAAGCGCAATCCTCCGGCGAACAAGGTGCCGGCATCGCCTCGCAACCGGTGCTCGACCATGTTTCACTCGATGTTTCACGGCAGGGCATTCTCGGTATTCAAGGCCCGTCCGGGCGTGGAAAATCAACGATGTTGAAACTGCTGATGCGCTACTGGGATCCGGATTCCGGCACGATTTCGCTGTCGGATGTTCCATTGCCGCAGGTTGACGCCGGATGGCGTCGGCGCGTGCAGACGATGATGGGGCAGGAGACGTATCTGTTCGACGGAACGATTCGCGAAAATCTCGCTATTGCCTGCAATGACGCCGATTTTTCGGATTCTGACAGTAATTCTGGCAGTAATTTCTGTAGTAATTCCAGCAGTAATGCTGGTGGTAATTCCGCTGATTCCTCCGATTCGGATCTCGCGCACGACATTCCCGATTCCGTATTGCGCGAAGCCCTCGCCAAGGCGTCCGCGCTCGAACTGGTCGATGCGCTGCCGAACGGCTTGGATACGCGGGTCGGCGAGCTGGGTGGCCGCCTTTCGGAGGGTGAGAAGCAACGCATCGGATTGGCCCGCATGTTCCTTCGCGACGCCGATTTGGTGCTGTTCGACGAGCCGACGAGCCGTCTTGACGCCTATAACGAGTCGGTGATTCTCGGGTCGATCAATGATCTTGCCGAGCGGGGGAGCGCCGTCGTGCTGGTGTCGCACCGCGATTCCACCATGCGCATCGCTGATCGCATACTGCGTATGTAGTGCGCAATACGCGAATCCATCTGCACCCCCGTCCGCAATGTGGTCGTATGAAAATCATGCGTCATTCGTATTTCTTATAGCGTGCATCGAAAGTGCGGTCGAAAGGAGCCGTGCGCGCGAATCGAAAGCGAATGGCGCATATCAGGCAAGAAAAGCGAATGAAATTGCGGAATCGTCGGCAGAATCGAAATCGTAAGAAAATGAAACAATCATGAAAATGATAGTCAGAATTTAAGAAAAGCAACTTTTTAAGACGTGCAAATATTCAGTTCACATGATTTTGTAACGAAAAATCGTTAGTATCTGTGTCAAGAGATATCCGCTCTGCAGCAGGGTGGAATACGATTCGACGAAAGGCTGGCGATGGCCAACAACAGGAACGAACTGAACAAGAATCTGGCGCAGATGCTCAAGGGTGGCGTGATCATGGACGTCACCACCCCGGAGCAGGCGAAGATCGCACAGGACGCGGGCGCATGCGCGGTGATGGCTCTCGAGCGTATTCCGGCCGATATTCGTGCTGCCGGCGGCGTTTCCCGCATGAGCGATCCGGCCATGATCAAGGGCATTCAGGAAGCCGTGTCCATTCCGGTCATGGCAAAGGTTCGTATCGGCCATGTTGCCGAAGCCCGCATTCTGCAGGCCATCGAAATCGACTACATCGACGAATCCGAAGTGCTGAGTCCCGCCGACGACGTGTACCACATCGACAAGAACCAGTTCGACGTGCCGTTCGTGTGCGGCGCGAAGAACCTGGGCGAGGCGCTGCGCCGTATCGCCGAGGGCGCTTCCATGATCCGCACCAAGGGCGAGCCGGGCACCGGCGACGTGATCCAGGCCGTGCGCCACATGCGCACCATGAACAAGCAGATCCGCGAGCTCGTCTCCCTTCGCGACGACGAGGTGTATGAGGCCGCCAAGCAGCTGGCCGTGCCGTACGATCTCGCCAAGTATGTGCACGACAACGGTCGTCTGCCGGTCGTGAACTTCGCCGCCGGTGGCGTGGCCACTCCGGCCGATGCCGCGCTCATGATGGAACTGGGTGCCGAAGGTGTGTTCGTCGGTTCCGGCATCTTCAAGTCCGGAGACCCGGCCAAGCGTGCCGCCGCCATCGTGCAGGCCACCGCCAATTGGCAGGACGCCGACCTGCTCGCACGCCTTTCCGAGAACCTCGGCGAGGCCATGGTCGGCATCAACGAAGACGAGATCGAAACCATCATGGCCGCTCGCGGCGAGTGATTGCGCTGTCATTTCGTGCGCTGTGCGCTGTGCGCGGCTGTCGGCATGTCTGTTCGATGCGCCGCGCGCAGCCCGTTTCGCATGATTCGCGATGGTTTGGGTAAGGAGATCCGATGGTTGTTGCCGTTGAATACATTTCGAAGGAAGAATCGACTGACGTTGCCGAAGGTGCGGCTTCCGCGCAGCATGGCGTGACCGGCATCCTTGCGGTGCAAGGCGCGTTCGCCGAGCATGCGGCGATGCTGGATCGGCTTGGTGCGCCGTGGAAACTGCTGCGTGCCGCCGAGGATTTCGACGATTCGATCGACCGCGTGATTCTGCCTGGCGGCGAAAGCACCACGCAGGGCAAATTGCTGCGTTCGACCGGCTTGTTCGATCCGATCGCCGCGCATATCGCCGCTGGAAAGCCGGTATTCGGCACCTGCGCGGGCATGATTTTGCTCGCTCGTCGTCTCGATAACGACGAGAACGTCTATTTTGGCGCGTTGGATGCGGTCGTGCGCCGCAATGCGTATGGACGTCAGCTTGGTTCGTTCGCTGCGTCCGCCGATTTCGGCGCTTCCGACGATGCGGATGCTGTGGTGGTTGCGTCGGGGGAGTCTGTCTCTTCTGCGATTTCCGCGGCTGCTGGTGAGGAGGGGACTTCCGAGGCTTCGGATACGTCGGTGGTGCTCAAGGATTTCCCTCTGGTGTTCATTCGCGGACCGTTCGTTGCCGAGGTCGGCGAGCGGGCCACGGTCGAAACGTCGGTCGACGGCAATGTGGTCGGTTTGCGTCAGGGCAAGATTCTCGCTACGGCGTTCCACCCCGAACTGACCGACGATACCCGCATTCACGAGCTGTTCCTCAGTTTGTAGGCTCATCGAACGGTGCGGAGTCCGTCTCTTCGTCGTATGCGTTGTTTTGGGAGGTTTGCGATTCGCAGACCTCCTTTTTATATGTTCTTTATATGTTTTCTCTTGTGAGGTAGCTTTCTTGCGATCCATTTTTTGGTTGAGATGCGCGGACAATCGCAGATTATTGTGCAAACGATGTCATTCTGTTTGTGCGAAACGCCGATGATTTCGTTGGCGCTTCAATAGCGCACAACAGTTGCAGGGGGGCTATCGAACCGGTTTGCTTGACACCTTGATACAACCGTGTATCATCGGAGCTAATGGTACACGGTTGTATCAGAAAGGAAACAAAGCCATCCTACCAGTCCAAACATCACCACGGGGGTATTGTTTGGCAGGTCGCGAACATACAAACGTCACCAAGTGGAAAGCACGGCATGTGCATTCCGCGGCGGATGTTCCGAAACATATGCGACCGACATGCAATCAGCATGCGAAGCGGATGGCAGAAAGGGAAAAGAACATGCGCAACATGAAGAAGGCTCTCGCAGCGGTAGCAGCAGTGGCAACCCTCGCCAGCCTCGCGGCCTGCGGTGGCAGCGACGGCGGCAACGACGCCAAGGCCAACGCCGGAGACGCAGACAAGGCGGATCTCGTTTTCTGGGGCTGGGACACCGGCAACACCATGAAGGCCCTGATCGCCGACTTCGAAAAGGCCAATCCCGGAATCACCGTCAAATTCAACAACACCGGCACCGCATCCGACACCCAGACCGCACTGAGCAACGCCGTCGCGGCAGGCAAGGGTGCCCCCGACGTGGTCATGCTGGAAGACCCGACCGTCACCCAGTTCGCGGTTACCGGCGACCTCGTTGACCTCACCGCCTACGGTGTCGACAAGCTCGAAGACGACTTTTCCGCAGGCCCGTGGAGCAAGCTACAGTATGATGGCAAGCCGTATGCGCTGCCGATTGATTCCGGCCCGGAAGTCTTCTTCTACAACGATGCCGTGCTCAAGAAGGCCGGCGTCGACGGCTCCCAGATCAAGACTTGGGACGATTATTACGAGGCAGCCAAGAAGGTCAAGGCCATCGGCGCCTACATGACCAACAATTCCGGCTCCTCCATGGAATACCAGCCCTTCACCGCCCAGGCATGGCAGGCCGGTGCGCAGCCGTGGAAGGTCGATGGCGAGAACATCACCATTGACATGACCAAGGATTCCGGCATGAAGAAGTACATCGAATTCCAGCAGAAGCTCATCGACGAAGACCTCGTCGACACCAAGATCGCCAACTGGTCCGACGACTGGAACCGTGCGCTCAACGAAGGCGACATCGCCACTCTCACCATCGGCGCATGGATGCCGGTTAACCTCATGAACGGCGCTCCTGACCAGGCCGGCAACTGGCGCGTGGCCCAGCTCCCGCAGTGGAACGAAGGTGACGAGGTCTCCGCTGAAGACGGCGGCTCCGCACTCGCGGTCGTCTCCCAGTCCAAGCAGCAGGCCGCGGCCTACAAGTTCGTCGAATACTTGACCCACGGCGACGGCGCCCAGACCATGGCCGACACCGGCACCTTCCCGAGCCTGAAGAAGATCCTCTCCTCCGACTCCTTCACCGATCCGAACACTGAAGCCAACAAGAAGGTCAACGACTACTTCGGCGGCCAGAACGTGAACGAGATTCTCTCCGAAGCCGCCCAGCGCAAGGTCTCCGCCTTCCAGTACCTGCCGTACAACCCGTACGCGCAGTCCACCTTCGGCGATCAGATCTCCAAGGCCTACAGCGAGGACATCACTCTGGAGGAAGCCTTCGTCAACTACAGCAAGGCGCTCACCGATCACGGCAACCAGCAGGGCTACACCGTCACCAGCAAGGACTGACGGCGCCCAGCCGCTGCCGTGCGGCACAACGAAAAACGCGATAATGCGATCCGACATACGCAACGCACCATCGCAACCATGAAGATCGACGGCAGGTGGGAATCGTCTGACGTGACCCGCCTGCCTCACTTCGCAAAAATAATTTTAAAAACGAAATCTTACAATAGAAAAAGATTTCAAAAAAATAGCAATCCTGTAATTCAAACAATAAAAGATTTTGCGGATTAACAATTGCACATGGTTGTGCGATCAATAGAGCAAAAAGCATACAGAAAGAAGAAAGCATGTCTCAGCAAGCAGCAGTCGCGGCGGATGCGCTGCATACGCCTGCGGACCAGGTTCGCGTCAACCGTCACCGTGCGGATTGGCGCGGTTGGAAGTTCATGTGGCCGTTCGCGTTGGTGTTCGTGTTCGTGTTCGTGATCC
>OCSG01002022.1_pt1 | contig 11221 bp, 8 predicted proteins | sample 1538831 | NCBI WGS metagenome assembly OCSG01 (sample SAMN04571729, study PRJEB22368) | human gut metagenome | biome: human gut; material: stool | host: Homo sapiens | place: Luxembourg | collected 2012-09-20 | reverse complement strand
AATCCTTGAACTCCTCGTTGGTGCCAAGGCGGCGGTCCACCAGACGGTAGTCGATGGTATCGTAGCCGTGGGAGCCGCTCTCGAACAGCGGGCCGATGTAGATGGCTGTACAGCCCAGCTTTGCCGCGTGGGCTGCCCATGCTTCCAGCTTTGCAAAAGCGCCCGGGGTGGGCTGGCCGTCATTTTCGTGCGCACAGCCGCACAGCCCCAGCGGATAGATGTGATAAAATACTGCTTCGTCATACCAAGCCATGATCATTCGCTCCCATTCTATTGCTCTAAAAAGTTGCACCGCCCGCAAGGCGGTAGCAACAGTATACCACACCCTCTGGCAAATATGTGTATTTTTGCCGATTTTTGTCAAGATTCGCTAAGATTATCAGCTACTGTGCTGGTAAAAAGGCGTTTTTCTTGGATAGTTTGCCCAAACAGCCTTGTATCAACCGGCGCACACCGCCGGTCAACATAGAGAAGTAAGGAGATCTTTGCATGAATTACCCTGTGATCCCCCGCACGTTTTTCAGTGGCGACTGCTTCGATGCCTACCGCATTCTGGGTGCGCACCCCTGCACCGACCCGAACGGCGCCGAGGGCTGGCGTTTTGCCGTGTGGGCACCCGGTGCCACCGCCGTGGAGGTGTGCGGCGGCTTTGACGGCTGGGAGCGCGGCGTGCCCATGGAAAAAGCCGATACCGGCGTGTGGAGCGCCTTTATCCCCGGCCTTGCGGAGGGCGAGTTGTACAAATACCGCGTGCATGGCGCGGACGGCAGCACCGTGATGCGCAGCGACCCCTACGCCTTTGCCACCGAGCTGCGCCCCGGCACCGCCAGCAAGCTGACAAAGCTGGATTTCACCTTTGACGACACCGCGTGGATGGAGCGGCGGGACAAATGCCGCAACCGCCCGCTGAACATCTACGAGCTGCACGCCGGCAGCTGGAAGCACAAGCCCGGCGCAACCCGGCCGGACGGTTCGGACGGGTGGTACAACTACGAGGAGCTGGCGCGGGAGCTGATCCCGTGGCTGCTGGAGCACCACTTTACCCATGTGGAGCTGCTGCCGCTGGCCGAGCATCCCTTTGACGGCAGCTGGGGCTACCAGACCACCGGCTACTTTTCGGTGACCAGCCGCTACGGCACCCCCGCCCAGTTCGCGGGCTTTGTCAACGCCTGCCACCGCATGGGCATCGGCGTCATCATGGACTTTGTGCCGGTGCACTTTGCCGCCAACGCCGACGCACTGGCAAAGTTTGACGGCACCTACCTGTACGAGTACGACAGCGACGTGGGACAGAGCGAGTGGGGCACCTGCAACTTCAACTACTACCGCCGGGAGGTGTGCAGCTTTTTGAGCAGCGCCGCCGGGCTGTGGATGGACGTGTACCACTGCGACGGCATCCGCATGGACGCCATCTCCCGGGCGCTGTACTGGCAGGGCGACCCCAACCGCGGCGTGAATCAGGGCGCGGTGAACTTTTTGCGCAGTTTGAACCACGGGCTGAACGAGCGCTGGCCCACCGGCATCTACATGGCGGAGGACTCCACCAACTTCCTCAAGGTGACCGCCCCCACCCGCTACGAGGGCGTGGGCTTTGACTACAAGTGGGATATGGGCTGGATGCACGACACGCTGGACTACTTTGCCACCCCCTTCGGCGAGCGCCCGGGCTGCTACGGCAAGCTGCTGTTCAGTATGCACTACTTCTACAACGAGCTGTATCTGCTGGCGCTGAGCCACGATGAAGTGGTGCACGGCAAAAAGACCATCATTGACAAGCTGTGGGGCAGCTACGCGGAAAAATGCGCCCAGCTGCGCACCCTGTATTTTTATATGTACACCCATCCCGGCAAAAAGCTGAACTTTATGGGCAACGAGCTGGCACACTTCCGGGAGTGGGACGAAAAGCGGGAGCTGGACTGGAATCTGCTGGAATACCCCTTCCACGATGCCTTCCAGAAGTACTTTGCCGCTCTGAGCCGCACCTACGCCTCCGAGCCCGCTTTGTATGACGGCGAATACAACCCGGACTGCTTTGAGTGGGTGGCAAACGAAAGCTGCGCCGAGGGTGTGTACGCATGGCTGCGCAAGGGGCGCGGGCAGAACCTGCTCTGCGTGATGAACACCCAGGACCACGCCCACAAAAAGTTCCCCCTGTACCTCAAGTTCCCCTGCAGCGCAGAGCTGGTGCTGGACACCGAGGCCGGCACTTGGGGCGGCGTGCACAAGGCGCACCGCAAGCAGAGCTTCCACACCACCGACGGCGGTGTGTTCGGCCGGGACTACACCCTGACGCTGGACCTGCCCGCCATGGGCAGCTATCTGCTGCGGCTGTCCCCGGAAGCCCCGAACCCGGACGCCGCCCGCCTGAGCGCCAACAGGGCGTTGGCGCAAAAGCGCAAGGCGGCAAAGGCTGCTAAGGCCGCCGCAGAAGTTTCCGATAAGTAATATTTACGCAAAAATGTCCCGTCTGCTTTGAAAGCGGCGGGACATTCTGCATTTTTCACCGCCGGGGTGCTGGACAGTGCCATGGGGAGTTGTTATACTGTAAGGTGTGAAATTTTGCAAGGAGGGTCCTATTCCATGTCCGAACCCATTACAAAGCCCCGCGTTTCCGCTGCGGCGAAAATCGTGCTGGTGCTGGCGGCAGCAGCGGTGCTGCTGGCCGTTTTTGCGCTGGCTGCGCCCGGCAGCAAATTCTTTTTTCCGCTGGTGAGCCTGTGGTGCAACCTTGCCCTGTTTGCCTGTGTGCTGCTGGTGCTGCGGGTGGCGGGAATCAAATTTGACCTCTTCCACAAGGCGGTGCTCGTCGGCCTGTGGGCGGCGGCGCTGGTCTACTTTTTCTGGGCGCTTGGCCGCCGCAGCTTTGTGTATATCTGGGATTACGTCAACTATATCAACAAACAGTACTGGGCCGAAGCCGCCTTTCTGCAAGGCCCGGCGGCGGGCTTCCAGTACATCTTCGGCTCCTTTGCCGAGGACTACACCAACTTCATCACCCTGTTTCTGGAGTTCCCCTTCTGCCTGAGTGACCGCACCGGCGACAGCTTTGCCTTCTGTCAGGTGTTCAGCATCCTGCCCATGCTGCTGGTGCTGCTGGCAGGGCTTACCATCAAGGTGGGGCAGATGCTGCGGGTGAAAAACCGCTTCTGGTACTTCCTCATCGGCATGACCTGGATGGTCACCTACCCGTGGCTGCGCATGAGCGCCATGCTCAGCCAGCCGGACTGGTTCGGCCTCATCTTCGGCTTCAGCATCCTGCTGCTCACGCTGGACTTCCGGTTTGAAAAGCTGGAGCCGGTGCGCTTTTGCCTGCTGTTTGCCGCCACGGCAGCCATCATCCTTTCCCGCCGGTGGTACTTATATTTTGTGGTGGGCTACTACTTTGCCTACGCGGTGCTGGTGCTGGTAAGCAGCGCGCGCATTGCCCGCGCCGGGCAGAAAAAGCAGGCGCTTTTGCAGGTGCGCAACCTCGTACTGTTCGGCCTGATGAGCATGGTGGCCATGCTGGTGCTGCTGTGGCCGATGGTCAGCCGCATCCTCGCTTACAGCTACGCCGAGCGCTATTCCTACTATAACGGCGGCGGCTTTGCAGCCGAGATCAGCCTGCAGTTCTGGCGCATGGGTCTGATGAACCTTGTGCTCGTGGGCATGGGGCTGTGGTTCAGCCTGAAAAAGCGCAAAATGCCCGCGCTGCCCTGCCTTGCCGGGCTGGAGATCCTTCTGAGCATGCTGCTGTTCACCCGCATCCAGAACACCGGCTCCCACCAGATGCTGCTGTTCCTCCCGGGGTGGTTTCTCCTGTTTTTGCTGGGCGCAGCGGCGCTGGCCGAGGGCATCAGCCGCTTCCGGACGGCAAAGGTCGTGTTCTGGGTGTTCACCCTCGTGTTTGCCACCTCGGTGCGCTGCTCTCCCCTGACCACCATTGCCCTGCCGGGCTTTCTGGTGGATCACTTCCCGCTGGCAGTCACCGAGGAGTTCGTCCGGCTGGACAAGCTGATTTATGACCGCAAGGATCTGCCGCAGATCAAGGCCATTGCCAACTGGATCGACACCCACTGCGCCGAGGGCGAGATCAGCTACATGATCCCCCACGATATGCTGTACTGCCCGGATCACTTCAAGAACTGCCAGCTGCCCGCAACCCCCATCAACGATAAGCTGGCCTTCGGCTTCTCGGTGCCGGGCACCCACAACTTCCCCATGCAGTTCTTCGAGGCCAAATATGTCCTTACCGCCGACCCCTTCCCCCAGACCTTTGTGGGCAACGGCGAGATGTCCCACAAGCTGAACGAGAGGTTCCTTGCGGTGCGGGACGAGTACTTTGCGCTGGAAGCCACCTTTGATATGGGCAACGGCACCACCTTTACCATCTGGCGGCGCACCGTAGCCCCCACCCGCGCCGAGGTGGAGTATTACCTGAGCGCCTTTAAAGAAGAAGATGCCCAGTACCCGGAGATGTTCTCCCAGATCGCAGAAAGCTGGCTGGCCGCCCGCGGGCTGTAACGCCGCTTTTGTAAAAAGGAGTGTTCGACTATGGAACAAACTGCAAACACCATGCCCGCTGCCACTTTGGGGCAGTACAAGGGGCTTGCCTTCACCCGCCGGGTGCGCCCGGTATCGGATAAGGCCGTAGAGGCGGATATCGGCAATCTGGCGCGGGTCCACGCGCCCTTTGTGCCCACTGACGCGCCCGCCGCCCGCGGGATGCGCGTCACGCTGGATTTCGAGGGCTTTCTGGAGGGGGCGCCCATCCCGGACAGCCGGATGGAAGCCGTGACCGTGGTGCTGGGCACCGGGCAGCTGATGCCCGCCGCAGAAGAAGCGGTGTACGGCCACTGCGCGGGCGAGACTTTCCGGTTCGATTTCACCTACCCCGCCGAGTTCCGGGTGCCGGAGCTTTCCGGCAAGACCGCGCAGTTTGAGATCTGCCTGCACACAGTGGAGCGCAAGCAGGTGCCCCCGGTAGACGATGCCCTTGCAAAATCGCTGGGCTATGCGGACTTGGAAGCCCTGCGGGAGAGCCTGCGGGAGAAAAAGCGCCTTTCCCACGAAGCCAACGCCGACCGCATTGCCGGGGCGGCGCTGCTGGATATGGCAGGCGCGAACCTGACCGTGGAGCTGCCCGCAGAGCTGCTGGCGCAAAACGCCGAATACCAGATGACCCAGCTGCGCCAGCGGCTGCGCAAGAGCCAGATGACCATGGAGCTCTACTGCAAGAGCGCCGGGCTGACCCCGGAGCAGGTGCGGGAGGGCTACCGCAAGGAAGCCGAGCGCCAGCTGCGGGCCATGCTGGCAGTGCGCGCCATCGCCGAAGCCGAAAAGATCACCGTGACCCAGCAGGAGGTGGACGCCGAGATCGCCCGCCTTTCCAAGCTGCACGACACCCCGGAAGAAGAGATCCGCAAGGTGCTCAGCCGGGACGCCATCGCCGCCGCCGTGACCAACCAGAAGGTGCAGCGTTTCCTGCTCGACCACGCTGCCCTTACCTCTGTTGTGGAAAAGGAGTAAGACCATGGGCTTTTTTACCAGAACTGCAATGGATGCCCTGATGAAGACCACCCATCCCGAGATCAACCGCCGCCAGTGCTGGAATTTGCACCCTCATCGCAAGCCCTGCACCACCTGCAAGGACATCTGTCCCTATGGCGAGGAGATCTTTACCCGTCCGAACCTCGTCAAGGACTGGGACCCCTGCACCGACTGCGGGCTGTGCGTTTCCGCCTGCCGCAGCGGCTGCATTGCACCTTCGCCCGAGCAGGTGCAGCGGGATACCGCCGCGGCGGACACCGACAACGATACCATCTGGATCGGCTGTGAAAAGTCCAGCCGCAAGAACACCGTGGTGCGCAGCTGCATCTGTGCTCTCTCGTGGGAGGCGCTGGCGTATCTGGCGCTGAACAAAAAGATCGTGCTGGACCTGACCCCCTGCGGGCAGTGCGAGAACGACCTGTGCGCCGAGCAGCTGCGCAAGGAGCTGACCCGCCTTGTGGACTTTTTCGGTCAGCCGATGTTTGAAGCGCGGTTCTCGCTGGCGTATGAGGAAAAGGAGTACCCCTACCATGTGCAGGAGCTGACCCGCCGCGAGATGCTGGAACAGGTGAGCCACGGCTCCAAGAGCGGCACCAAAAAGCTGCTGCAGATGCTGCCCGGCCTGCGCAGCGAGGAGGACAGCGGGGTGGACTTCCGCCTGCTGCTGCACCAGCGCACAAAGCAGCTGAAAGCCGCCATGGAAACGCCCCTGCAGTACGGCTACTATATGCCCAAATTCACCGACAACTGCTTTGGCTGCGGCCGGTGCGAAAAAGCCTGCCGCGCCAATGCCCTGAAGTTTGAGGAGATGCCCAACGGCCAGACCCGCATGGTGCTTACCCCGTGGAAGTGCAGCGAGTGCGGCGTGTGCATGAACGTATGCTCCAACAAGGGCTTTGACGGCATGAAGCTGTATCAGCTTACCACCCTTGGCCCCGTGGTGCTGTACAAGTGCACCAAGACCCTGTGCAAGCAGTGCGGCAAGCCCATTGCCCCGGACAGCGCCGAGGGTCTGTGCTCGGTGTGCCGCATCAAGGCACGCACCCTGAAACGGCAGGAGGAGGCACGTCAGCGCGCCGAGCAGCTGAAGGCCGAGCGCGCCGCCAAGGCCGCCGAGGAGGCCGCCAAGGCAGCGGAAAACGCTGCGGAGACCACAGCAGAAGCTGCCGTAGCGACTGCGGAAGCTGCCCCGGCTGTGGAAGCCGCCGCTGCCGCCCTGCCGGAGACCATCCCCGCCGGGCAGAGCGCTGCCCCTGCCAATGTAACTGCACCTGCTCTCGGAGAGCCGGTCTCCGAATGATGATAAAGAAAGGTCTGATCCTATGATGGAAGATGGCAAGGAGCCGGTCTACGCCTCCAAGGCAAAGCCATGGCTGAAATATTATGACGAAAAGTACATCCACCAATCCGTGCCGGAGTGCTCGGCCTTTGCGCTGGTCTGCCGCAACAACGAGCGGCATCTGGGCGACACCGCGCTGGAATACTACGGCCGCAAGTTCAGCTACGCCGACCTGATCGTGCAGATAAAAAAGACCGCCGCCGCCCTGCAGGCGCTGGGGGTGAAAAAGGGCGATATCATCACGGTGGTCAGCGTGATGACCCCGGAGGTGGTCTACACCTTCTACGCCGCCGACCTGCTGGGCGCTACCCTGAATCTGGTAGACCCCCGGTACAGCGCCGAGGGCATCCGGGAGTACATCGAGGAGGTGGAGTCCCGCCTGCTGATCTGCCTGAACGTGGTGTACCCCCGCTGCCATCAGGCCGCAAAGCGCACCAGCGTGGAGCGGGTGGTGGTGCTCAGCCCCGCCGACAGTCTGCCGCTGGCCAAAGCCGTGGGCTACAAGCTGACAGAGCCGGATAAAAACCGCTACGCCTCCAACGTGCTGCGCTGGAAGGCTTTTATCGCCGCAGGCAAAGGGCACAGCCCCGCCGCCGTGCCCTACGACCCCCAGCACACCTGCGTGGTGGTGCACACCGGCGGCACCACCGGCTCGCCCAAGGGCGTTATGCTGACCGACTACTGCTTCAACGCCCTTGCGCAGGAGTTTGCCGCCCAGAGCCGTCTGTTCCACCGCGGGCAGAAGCTGCTGAACGTGATGCCGCCCTTCATCGCCTACGGTTACAGCTGCGGCATCCATATGCCGCTGGTCATGGGGCTGCATATCATCATCATCCCCAATCTGGACCCGGAAAAGCTGGGCGCACTGGTGTGGAAGTACAAGCCCGCGCACATGTTCGGCGTGCCCACCCACTACCAGCAGCTTGCCGCCGACCCGCTGCTGAAAAACAAAGACCTCTCCTTCATCCGCAACTACGCCGCCGGTGGCGATTCCCTCTCGCTGGGCGCGGAGCAGACGGTGAACCGGTTCCTCAAAGCCCACGGGGTGGAGTTCCCGCTGGCAAAGGGCTACGGCATGACCGAGGTATCCTCGGCTGCCACCATCGCCGCCGGCAACGTGACAAAGCCCGGCAGCGTGGGCATCCCCATGGTCAACACGGTGGTCTCCATCTTCGAGCCGGGCACCGAGACCGAGCTGCCCATCGGTCAGCGCGGCGAGATCTGCATCTGCACCCCCACCGCCATGAAGGGCTACTACAACAAGCCCGAGGAGACCGCCTACCTGCTGCGCCGCCACGCGGACGGCCAGCTGTGGGCGCACACCGGCGATATCGGCTCCATGGACGAGGACGGCTTTGTGTATCTGGACGCCCGCATCAAGCGCATCATCATCCGGCACGACGGCTTCAAGGTGTTCCCCTCCATGATCGAAAACGTCATCAGCCGCCACCCCGCCGTGCACCAGTGCTGCGTGGTGGGCTACGCCGATACCGACCACACCCAGGGACGTCTGCCCTTCGTTTTTGTGGTGCTGGAGCCTGCCGCCACCGGCAAAAAGCGCCAGATCCTGCGGGAGCTGCGCCAGCTGTGCCTTGAGGAGCTGCCGGAGTATGTGCAGCCCGCCGCCTCGGCCTATAAGATCATTCCCGAAATGCCCCTGACCCCCGCCGGTAAGGCCGACTACCGTAAGCTGGAAGAAGAGGCGGGGTAAACCCGTCTGCCTTTAAGAAAGAAGGAATCATCCATGAAACATCCTCGTTTTACTGCATGGCTGTGCAGCGCCGCTGCGCTGGTGCTGCTGGCTGTGCCCGCCTTTGCCCAGCAGCCCGACGCCCTGCCGCCGGAACAGACCGCCCCCGCCGCGCAGGAGCAGACCGCCGAGGCAGCTGCCCAGCCCACTGAGGAAGCCCCCGCTACCGATCCTCAGCGCATCTATGTGGCGCTGGGCGACAGCATCGTTTCCGGCGTGGGTCTGCCGGATTTCAAGTACGCCGAAGCCGCCATCGGCATAGACGCGGCCCCAAACTTCGAGGGCTACCCGGAGCAGTGCTATGTTTCGCTGGTGGGCAAAGGCCTTGGGCTGGACCGCCAGCACGCCATCAACCTTGGCCTGCCCGGCCTGACCACCGGCGACCTTGCGGATATGCTGCACACCGGCGCAATGCCCCAGATGAACCAGCAGGCGGGCACCTACTACGTCTACCCCCAGATGCTGGACTACCTCAAGCGCGCGGATGTCATCAGCGTGCAGATCGGCTCCAACGATGCGCTGGTGCCCGCCCTTGTGGCGCTGGGCAACGCCACCAACTGGAAGAGCGAGCAGCTGGTAGCCACCATGGTCAGCGGCGTGCTGCGCGAGCCCAGCTTTGAGAACCTGCAGCGGCTGAACAGCGACCTTTCCCGCCTGCGGCTGACAAGGGAAGAAAAACAGGCCACCACCCAGCTGCTGCTGGGCGGCGGTACGGACGCCATCTGCGAGCAGGCGTATCAGGAAGCCGCCGTGCATATGCCGCAGGTCGTAGCGGAGCTGCGGGCGCTGAACCCGGACGCGCAGATCATCCTTTTGGGCTACACGAACCCTGTGCCCCTGCTGCCGGAGTGGACACAGCTGTTCCGGCGGCTGAATGCCCTTAGCAAGAGCCTTGCCGCCCAGAACGAGAACGTGACCTATGTGCCCATCCCCTTTGCCATGACCGCCGCCGACGCCCACCCCACCGTGAGCGGGCATAAGTACATCGCCAACCGCATCCTGCGGGCGATCAAAAAATAACCACAACGCACCATGCCGGGCAGCCTGCAAGCTGTCCGGCATTTGCATTTTCACGGGGAGGGGGCAGCAAGGCTAATAGGTGCTGCCCCTCATCCGGCGCTACGCGCCACCTTCCCCCGGCGGGTGAAGGCTTCAGCGATGGCGGGAAACTTTGCGGCAGCACCAAAAGGCGTCCCCTTGGGGGAGCTGGCTTTGCGCAGCAAAGACTGAGGGGGTATCCCCGGGAGCTGGCAAAGCCGTCAGGCTTTGACGGAGGGAGCTTCCTCCTCTTCCACCATCCGCTCATAGTCGGCGGTAAAAAGGCGCTGGGGCAAAGCACTCGTCATGGCAAGGGCGGCGTTCCACTGCTCCTCGTCCGTCAGCTCCCCGCTCACCGGCGGAAAGTGCGCCAGAATGGCGTCCAGCTCCTGCTGCACCCGCTTTGCCACCCAGATGCCGCGGTCGGTCAGGTAAATTTTACCGTAGTACTCCTTTACGATCATGCCCTGCTCCATGAGCAGGTTCAGAATGCGCACCACCGAGGGTTTTGTCACCCCCAGCTTTTCCGCAATGCTGCGGGAGCTGATGTCCAGATGGGTGCGGCTTACCTCGTAGATGGCCAGCAGATAGCGCAGATGCGCTGCGGTCAGCTGCATACCGGTCACTCTCCTTTTTACGCGCCGGGGTCTGCCCGGTGTTATCATGAGCTAACTTTATTTCACTTAAAAAAGGAGCGCGAGCCGAGAGTTTCAGCCCGCGCTCCTTGCGGTTCAGTGTTTAGTGGCAGCCCTTGCAGTGGCTGCAATCGCCACCGCAGCTGCAGCCGCCGCCGTGCTTGTGGGTGTGCCATACGACCCAGCCCAGCGCGCCGAACACCAGCGCTGCCACGATGATGGTGGGCAGATTAAAGTTTGTAGCAATAAATTCCGTCATACAGCACACACCCTTTCGTTTCTATCAGATACGGGAAGTATCCAGCTTTACTTCGTTGTTGTCGGCGTACTTGTTGGGGCGCACCATCAGGTAGATGAACGCTGCCAGCACCACAACAGCCACCACGGTGAACAGGCCGAAGTGCACCTCGCCGGTAATCAGGCCGCCCAGCTGGTACACGACCAGAGCGGAGCAGTAAGCCAGCAGGCACATATAACCGATGGCGATACCAGTCCACTTGCCGTTGTTCATCTCACGCTTGATGGCGCCCATGGCTGCGAAGCAGGGAGCGCACAGCAGGTTGAAGATCATGAAGGCGTAAGCAGACAGTGCGGTGTAATCCTGTGCCACAGCGGCCCAGATCTCGTCGCCGTTCTCAGACAGCTCGCCGCCGAAGTGATACAGGACGCCGAAGGTACCAACGACGTTCTCCTTGGCGATCAGGCCGGACACGGAAGCGACGGTTGCTTTCCAGTTGCCAAAGCCCAGAGGTGCAAAGATCCATGCGATCTTGGTGGCGATGGCAGCCAGAACGGAGTTGTCCTGATCTTCGACCATGCCGAATGCACCGTTCTCGAAGCCAAAGCCCTGCAGGAACCACAGCACGACGGTCGCAAGCAGAATGACGGAACCGGCACGCTTGATGAAGGACCAGCCGCGCTCCCAGGTAG
>OCSG01002019.1_pt1 | contig 11234 bp, 6 predicted proteins | sample 1538831 | NCBI WGS metagenome assembly OCSG01 (sample SAMN04571729, study PRJEB22368) | human gut metagenome | biome: human gut; material: stool | host: Homo sapiens | place: Luxembourg | collected 2012-09-20 | reverse complement strand
CGGATTTCAGCTCTGCACCAAATTCCGCGCCGAAATACTTCCGCACAATGTCGAGCATCTCACACGTCTGGAACAGCTCGTTGCTGCCCGCATTCGTCACAATCACCACGCCGGTATCCGGGTAACCGAGTACGTTCTGCCCCAGCATGCCATTGAACGCAAAGCTGCCCGGCCGCTCCTCCATCCAGACCTGGTAACCATAGCCATATTTTCCCATCTTTTCCGGCGGTGTCGCATGAACGGAGGTGGACGCTGCGACCCATTCCGCCGGGACGATCTGTTTTCCTTCGAATTTTCCGCCGTTCACGTACATCCCCGAGCTTGGCCGCGTCCTCCGGGCACAGGAAGAGGCCCCAGCCGCCTTTCGTAATCCCTGCCGGGCAGCTCTCCCAGAAGACTTTCCGGATGCCAAGAGGCTCAAACAGACGCGGCCGCAGGTAATCTACCATTTTCATGCCGGTGCGCTCCTGTATGATTGCAGACAGCAGATACGTGTTCATACTGTTGTACTCAAACGCTTCGCCCGGCGTTCCCTTGACCGGCGCATTTAAGAAGCTGTCCACCCAGTCGTTGCCGGAAACAACGCCCATCTCATTGAACTGTACGCCGCTCTTCATCGTCAGAAGATGCTCCACGGTCAGATTCGGGCGCAGGATCTTCTGCAGCAGACCATTTCGTTTTTCAAAAATATCATAGACGTTCTCGTCCAGGGAAAGTTTTCCTTCACTGATCAGAAAACCGACCGCCATGCCGGTGATGCTCTTGCACATCGAATACGTCGCGTGCCAGATGCCGCTGCGGTATGGGGCGAAATTGCATTCGCAGATGACCTGTCCGTTCCGCAGGACCAGCAGGTGATGCATGTCCGTATGGCGGGCGGCGGCGAGCTCACGAAGCATCTGCGTCAGCTTTTCCGAGGAGATTCCCTCGCTCTCCGGCGTCACACGCGGAAAATATGTCTCCGGAGATGCAAAATCCCCGAACGCTTCCTTCTGCGGCGCAAAGTCCGTCTTTCCCATATGTCCTGTCGTCCCACTCATAAATCCCCAGATCATTTCCATTGCGGTTAACTGTTCTTTCGCTGCCATGTACGATGCCTCCTGTCTCATGCGGTTGGATTTCCCTGTTTTTCCAGTTTTCCTCATTATATCCAGATTCCTTGAAAATCGCAATGCTTCTTCTGATAAAAAAGAACCGACATAGAAATCTGTATTTCGATTTCTGCCGGTTCTTTTCCGTGTGTGATTTTTTTATTTTACTTTAGCTTACTCATTCCAGAGTTTCATACGCTCCTGATAATTCTGTGTGATAACTTTTTCTACATCTTCCAGTCCTGCGTCATTCATTTCGGAAATCATCTTGTCGTACTCTTCCATTGCCGCATCGTGGCTGTCTGCATTCACAATCTTCGGATATTCCTGATCGTAGATATCCTGGATTTTCTGCCATTTCAAGCCATCCGGAGTGCTTCCTGCCGGGGTAAGGCCTGCAAACTCTGCGGTATCCCATCTGTCGTTCTCACCAAAGTGATTCATAGCCACCTGCCGGGTCTCTTTTACTTTATACTGTGTTACATCGTATGGAGTTCCGTCTGTACCATTTCCGTTCTTTACAAACCAGGTCCATTTGCGAACGCCGGTATCCAGTTTTGTTTTGTCAAAATCCGTCTGGAATCCTTCAATCAGATCATCGTTCGGAACGTGTTTTCCATCTTCCATATTCCAGTTGGTTCCCTCAATACCCCACATCAGAAGATACTGTCCTTCTTCGCTTGCAAGGTAGTTGATCATCTTCATGGCTGCTTCCGGATTTTTACAATTCTTGGTGATCGCGATTGCATCCCAGCCAAGTGTACTTCTTCCGGAGTAAGTAGTTTCATCTGCACTGATTCCGTTTCCAAGGATTTTATAGGAATAGAATTTTGCATCTCCTCCTACAGAAGAAGCAAGTGCTGTATTTGCTGCATCGGTATCCCAGTAGGAAGCAAAGGTACTGAATACGTTGCCTGCAGACAGTTTCTGCGTCCACTGATTTTTCTTGTTGACAACCCACTCTTTGTCCAGAAGGCCTTCGGTATACAGTTCATTGGCAAAGGACATCATCTCTTTGAAGTTTGGTGCTTTGGCAACATGTTCCAGATTGTCCCCATCCTGATAATATGTTTTCAGACCATACATTCCTTTTAATGTTCCATCGTAGTTTTTGGATTCTGCATCAAAGGTAATGGCAATACTCTCTTTTCCGTCAATGGTCGGATGAAGTTCTTTGAATTTCTTGCAAATGTCAATATACTCTTCCTGTGTAAATGGCTCATCGCTGTCTGCGCGGTCTTTTCCAACGATTTCGCACAGATAATCATAGCGCATCAGAACACCGGCTACCGGATCCGGATCTTCTCCGTACCAGTTATTCAGATAGTAATTCTTTCCATCGGTATAACGACTCTTGTTTAAGGTTTCCCCGTACATCTCTTTTACATCCGGGCCGTACTCATCGATCAGATCATTCAACGGAAGCAGTGCGCCTGCCTCAATGTAACGGTTTACAATATCATTTCCACGATCCATAAGGACGATATCCGGGTAATTCTGACCGGTCAGCATCAGGTTCAATTTTTCCAGCGGATCTCCGGTTGGATTTTCTACCTGAATTTTGACACCTGTTTTTTCCTCAATTGCTTTTGCAACTGGATCATCAAAGGTATTGCTTCCGGAGTTTTTGTCAAAGATAGAAATCGTAACTCCGTCTGTTGATACCTCGCCCGATGCAGATGATGCACTGCCGGATGCAGTACTTGATGATGTACTGCCATTTGATCCGCATCCTGCAAGCATTCCCGCTGCCATCAGGACACTCATCGCCATTGCGATACTTTTTTTGAACTTCATTTTCTTTTCCTCCTTCTATCATCAGCTCTTTACAGATCCGAGCATGATTCCTTTAACAAAATATTTCTGAATAAACGGATAAACCATGATAATCGGAATGGTCGCAATCATCGTAGCAGCCATTCGAATGCTGTCCGGTGTAATGGTCTGTGACGCCTGATTTGCCGCCTGGTTCGCTGATGAAGTCTGATACTGATTCAGAATTTCAACCAAAATGGACTGCATTGTTTTTAAAGACTGTGCATTCGTAAACAAATATGCATCGAACCAAGAATTCCAATGTGTAATTGCAACAAACAGTGCAATGGTCATAATAATCGGCTTGGACAATGGAATTACCATTTTAAAGAAAACTGTCAGATCATTTGCTCCGTCAATTTTCGCCGATTCAAAAATCTCTGCCGGCATTCCCTCTATATAATTCTTTACCAGAATCATATTATAAACACTTACCAGGTTCGGGAAAATAAATACAATGAAATTATTCAGCATTCCAAGGCTCTTTAATACCATATAATACGGAACCATTCCGCCGCCAAAATACATGGTGAAGATAAAGAACAGGTTCAGCTGTTTCCGGAACAGCAGCTCTTTTCTGGAAAGCACATAGGCAAGTGCTGTCGTGACAAGGACCGCCAGCGGTGTACCAATTGCAGTACGAAGTACAGTGATCAGAATGCCATGCAAAAATGTGGCACGTCCCAGAATATCTTTATAACTTGCCAGACTCAGTTTTCTCGGCAGAAAGTAGAGCCCGCCGCGCAGTGCATCGGTTGCATCGTTAATGGATACCACAAAAATGTTCCAGAACGGATACACACAGATCACAGTAACTAACACCAGAAAAACCACTTTGAAAATATCAAGAAACCAGTCACTGGCACAACGTTTTCTTTTGATTTTAATTGCTTTTTCTCTCATTTTCCTTCCTCCTAAAACAGTGCCGTATTATCATCACTGAATTTCTTCGAAAGTGCATTTGCACTGATGACCAGAATGAAGGAGACTGCGGATTTAAAGAATCCTACTGCAGTACCGTAAGAATACATTCCGTTTTTCAGACCATAGCGGTATGCATACGTATCAAGTACATCAGAATAATTTAAAATAGCATCATTAGACATCAACAGCTGCTGCTCATATCCTGTATTCAGAACACCTCCGATTGCCAGAATCAGAAGAATCATAATGGTCGGCTTTAATGCCGGAAGTGTGATATGCAGAATCTTCTGCATTCTCGTCGCACCATCCACATCCGCTGCTTCATACATATCCTGGCTGATGCCGGAGATTGCCGCCATATAGATAATCGCATTGTATCCAAGTACCTTCCACGCATTTGCAATCGCGATGATCCACCAGAAATATGGTCCTTTCTGGAAAAACAGAATCGACTCATCGGTTAATCCGAGGAATTTTAACAGATTGTTGATGACGCCGTCTGAAGAAAGGAATGTAAGGAAAATGTTTGCCGCAATAACCCAGGAAATAAAATAGGGAATATAAGATGCGGTCTGTACAAATTTCTTTGCCTTCTGGTTTCGAACTTCATTCAGGCAAAGCGCCAGAATGATTGGCAGCGGGAATGAGAATAACAGTGTCAGTAAGCTGGTTGCCAGTGTGTTTCTCATGATTTTTGTGAAATCTGTGGAAAAGAAATACTTGAACCAGTCAAGACCGACAAACTGCGAATTCACCATATCCGCAAAATAGCCGCTACCCTGCGGCGTGTAGTTGATGAAGGACATATACAGTCCTGTCATTGGTGCATAGCAGATCAGAATGACCCATACCAACGATGGAAGCAGCAGTAAAAACAGATATTTCTGTTTCCAGAACCGTTCCGCGAGGCTTTTTTTGTGCTTTGCATGCACGTTTTCTTTTTTCATGCCTTCTCCTTCTTTCTTCTTTTTGTTCATCTTGTACACTCTTGCTGTCTATGTTTCCATTCTAATGGATAGTCTGTCCTGCAACAATCTCACTTTTTTATGATTTCTATCTCGATTTAACGGAGTTTTATAATTCTCTTTTTTATTCTGTTGTTTTCTTACGATTTCTGTCAATATCTAACGAAACAGAAACCGGCTGACGGGCAAAATCACCTTTATCAGCCGGTTTCTGTTTCCTCTTCTATGCAAACAATACGAAGTTATTTCTGCTTTGTTTGATTTTTTATTCGTTTACTGGAATTCTGACAGAAACTGTCGTTCCATATCCTTCCTGGCTTTCTATTCGGACACCATAATCCTCTCCATAAGCCAGACGAACCCTGTTTGCAACATTTCTCAGTCCATATCCTTCCTCTGAGCGCCGCAGAGAACTTCGCAGTTTAATCAGTTTTTCCGCCTCGATTCCACATCCATCATCTGTCACCTGGAATACCACATCCCTTTCTTCTTTTTGAATTCTGACCGCAATGTGGAGAACTTCTTCCTCTTTTCTCGCATGGTGAATGGCATTTTCAACCAGCGGCTGCAGAAGAAGTTTAATGGTTCGATATGTCAGTACTTCTCTTGCAATCTCATACTCCACCTGTACGCTGTCCCGAAAACGCATCTGCTGGATTTTCAGATAGCTCTGCAGCAGTTCCACTTCTTCCTGGATGGAAAGCACCTGTTTTCCCTTATTCAGGGAAATCCGGTAGAAGCTGGACAAATTTTTGACCGCCTGCATCGTCTGTTTTCCACCTTCCCGCATCGCCAGTGCTGAAATAACCGCAAGTGCATTGTAAAGAAAGTGCGGATTGATCTGTTCCTGCAGCAGATTCAGTTCGCTCGTCTGAATCCGGATTTTCTTTTCGTAATTTTCCCGAATTAACTCCTGAATCTGATCACTGAGCTGATTAAACGCCAGCCCGATCTGTCCGATCTCATCTTCTCCCATATTTTCCAGACGGTAATCAAATTCTCCCTGTCCCATCCGTTTTGCTGCATACACCACTTTCTGCACCCGCGTGGAAATCCATCTTGTGTAACAGATAATGCAGAGAAATACCATAGCCGCGCTGCAGAGGATCAGGAACATCATCCTTCTTGAAACAGCTTTTGCGTCTTTTAAAACCGTCTCCTTATCCGAAATCACAAGAATTTTTGTTCCGAAAACTCCGCTCTGGATATTTCCGATTTTTGAAATGCCGTCACGCTCAAACTCAATCTGCGCTTTCTGCTCCAGATCCTCTTCCGGCATTCTGGTCCGGATCGGAAGGCCTGCCATTTCCGGTTCGGACGCAGCCAGAATATATCCTTTTTGATCCACCAGATAAATTTCATCGGTGGAATTTATTGTTTCGAGGAGGGGCTGTATCTGCTGATTTTCAATCTGTAACGACAGTACGCTCTTCATCCCGCCCTGTGGATAAAAATTCATCAGACGATTCATATGAAATGCTTTTCCGTCTCCAGATGTCCCACAGAATACCGTTTCCCCTATCGCATCAAATGTCAGCACACATTCCCTCCGATCTAGATCCTGCATGGAATAAAAATAATAATTATCCTGCGGAAGCGTTTCATTGTTGCTGTAAAAACAGATTTTGTAAATTCCTGCATTCATCAGACAGATTTCGCTGAGCTTCTTATCAATATAGTAAAACATATCTTCATAAGAATCGTTGCTGTAATCCTGAAACAAATATCCGCTCAGCATCTGATCCACATACAGCACATCCAGAATTGTTTCGTAAGGCTCGACCATCGTAGAAAAATTTTTTTCAATTCGTTCTGCTTCCTGTTCTGCACTCTGATATGCTTCAGTAAGAAGCACATTCCTTGTTTTTCCATAACTGTACCAGGTAACACACAGCATTGGAATCAGTGCCAGTACCAGATAGCCGATCACCAGTTTAAACTGAAAACTCCGATTTTTATACCATTTTACGATATTCATTTGGTGTCACTCCAAATCTTTTCTGAAAAACAACGCCAAAGTAAGAAACATTTTCATATCCAACCGCCAGACTCACTTCCCGTACTTTATTTTTCTTATTCTTTAACAGTTCCGCCGCCCTCTGCAGACGCATTTCCGTATTGTATTCCAAAATCGTTTTTCCTGTTGCCTCTTTAAACAGGCTCCTCAGATAATTCGGAGACAAACCGACCTCCGTAGCCAGCTTCTCGATATCTGCGCTTTCCGAGCAGTGCTCCTGAAGATATGTTTTTACCTGATAAACGGCATAGTAATTTGGATTTTGATTCTGTTCTTCAAAAAATGCCAACATCCGTTCCAGATACTGCTTCATCTTTTCCCGCATCTGGTAACTGTTGTTTGCTTCAAAAATTTCATTTTCTCTCAAAATTTTTTCTGCTTCCATCCAGTTTTCCAGCAGTTCATCGCTCAAAACAAGACGGTTCCATAGATACATATAGAGATTGTAAACTTCTCCCGCAAATGTTTTCGGCGCAAGCCCCTTTAGCTGTTGAAAATAATCTTTCATGATCTGCAGCGTTTCCTGCTTTTTCCCGTTGCTGACCAGACGACAGATTTCTTCTCTCCGCTCCTTCTGTTCCCGGAAATGATATGCTTTTTCCTCTTCCGTTTCTTTTTCATCTGCACAGAAAAGTTCCGGTGGATCCATATGAAATGCCAGAACACAACAGTTCCGAAGTTTTTCCGCCTTTTCGTACAGGCAGTCAGCTGTCCATGCTCCACTGCACCATCCAACGGCTCTCGGTGCGTCTTCTTTCAAATCATTCCAGATCTGAAATGCCGTATCTTTCACCGACAGATACCCCGCCAGCAGCAGAATGCTGATCCGTTCCGTTTTGCTGATGTAACGGATGCCCTTGTATTTTTCCTGAATTTGGCTACAGATGTTTTCTTCCGTTTTTCCATAAACCGCTATGATTCCAAACCTGCACTCTTCCAGTTCTTCTCCAAATACACCACGGAAATTTTTCCGTAAAAGCTCTGTTTCCTGTTTTTCCCGCAAAGCCATTTCCAGCAACTGCTTCGCCGCCGTTTTCCGCGACCAGTCTGCTATCTCTCTTTTCTCCAGTTCACTTCTCACTTTTTTCAGACATGCTTCTACTTCTTCAATCGTAAATGGCTTTAAAAGGTAATCCACGGCATTCACCTGAAAAGCGGAATGGATATAGGAAAAATCATCATATCCTGTCAGAAAAACAATTTTGCATGGATATCCCCGGCGTACGATCGTCTCTGCCAGTTCAATTCCACTCATTCCTGGCATCTGAATATCCGTAATCACAATATCTGCCATATTTTCTTCCAGGCACTCCAGTGCCCTTCTGCCATTGCGCGCGGTAAATACTCTGGAAATCCCGTTCTTTTTCCAGTCAATATAATCCCGCAATGTCTCCAGTTCAATTTCTTCATCTTCTACAAGAAGAACGCGATACATTTTCTCCCTCCTGTTTCCAGTTGCTCCTGCAGTTTTCTTCTCCTGCTGCTTTTCATTTCTGTCTTTTTACTGCAGAAGTTCAATCATATACGCCTCATACGGCTGTAACTTCCACACTTCTTTTGTGAGGCTTTCTGTATCATTATGAATCAGAACCGTTCCTTTTGTCAAATCATATCGGGCTTTCATCTCTGCCGCGGTATCCCGGAAATTGCAGAGCACAATCAGCTTTTTCTCTCCCAGATTTCTCTCATAAGCAAAAATATCCGGATTTTCTTCCTCAATCAGACGGAAATCCCCATAAACAAGAGTGTCATTTTTCCTACGCAGCGCAATTAGTTTTTGATAGAAATAGAAGAGGGAATCCGGATTTTTTCTGCTGTTTTCCACATTGATCTCCTCGTAATTCTGATTTTCCGCCATCCACGGTGTTCCCGCTGTAAATCCGGCGTGTTTTTCCGCATTCCACTGCATTGGCGTCCGCGCATGGTCCCGGCTGTTCCGTGCAAGATAGGTACGAATTTTTTCTTCCTCCCAGCCTTCTTTTTTACGGTCTTCGGCAAAATTTACAGACTCGATATCCTGATAGTCCTCGATCCGAAGCCCTGACACATTTGTCATACCGATTTCTTCCCCCTGGTAAATATAAGGAGTTCCTTTCATCCCATGGAGAAGGACAGCCAACATTTTTGCTGATTTTTCCCGATACGGTTCCCTGTCATTTCCAAAGCGCGATACGACACGCGGAAAATCATGGTTTCCCCAGAACAGGCTGTTCCATCCTTTTTCTTCCAGTCCCGTCTGCCATTTTTCAAAGAGCTGCTTCAGTTGCGGCAGCGTATACTGTTTCGGATCCCAGTTTCCACTTCGGATGCCGTCGATTCCCATCAGTTCAAACTGAAAAATCATACTGAGCTCCTGGCTTTCCGGATCAGAATACTGCTGTGCCATTTCTACCGTAGCACCTCCGGTTTCCCCCACTGTCAGGATCTGTTCTGATTTTCCATACGTATTCTGATTCATTTCCATTAAGTATGTATGAATCTGCTCCGAATGAGTATCATTTCCTCCATGTCCATCTTTTACAATATTGTCAATTGCATCCAGCCGGAAACCACGGATCCCTTTATCCATCCAGAACTGGATCATCCGGTACAGCTCTTTCCGAAGCGACGGATTTTTCCAGTTCAGATCCGGCTGCATTACACTGAAACTGTGATAATAATATTCCTGAACCTCCGGCACCCATTCCCAGGTGCTTCCTCCAAAGAATGCTCCGCCGCCTTCTGGCGGCTGCTCCTTCGTTCCTTCCTTCCAGATGTAAAAATCATGGTATTTACTGTTTCGATCCTTTCTGGCTTCCAGGAACCATGGGTGCAGATGGGAACTATGATTTAAAACAAGATCCATCATGACCACAATTTCCCGCTTTTCACAGGCTGCGATCAGTTCTTCCAGCTCTTCCATTGTGCCCGCTTCTTCCATTACTTTATAATAGTCACTGACATCATATCCATTGTCGTAATTAGGAGAATCGTTAAAAGGCGAAAGCCAGATGGCTCCAACACCAAGCTCCTGCAGATAGTCCAGCTTCTGCAGAATCCCTCCAAAATCGCCGATGCCGTCTCCGTTGCTGTCACAGAAGCTTCTGGTGTAAATCTGATATACGGTTAAGCTATGCCACCACTCTCTTTTCATTTTCTGTCCTCTCTTTCTTTTTTCCTATAAGAGCAGTATAATGATATTATCTTATATTTTCTAACCTGATTTTCGTATTTAATGAAAGGATTTTGACTTTTATGAAAAAAGAACGTTCAAAAGAGCTCTTTTCTCCTGAATCTTGTTCCCCTGTTCTTTCTGGCGGAATCCGGGATTTTACCGTGCATGGAACCGAACCTGTTCCGCTCCATATCTATCATCAGGATTATGCGCATGGCGGGCTCTCTGTTCCTTTTCACTGGCATAAAGAATTAGAATGGATCTGGGTTGAAAAAGGTACTCTCACTCTGACACTGAAAACTGAAACCCGGACAATTTCCGAAGGTACTTTTCTTTTCATCAACAGTCACGAACTGCATCAGCTCTGCAGCATTGGAACTACCCCTTCGTTCCACCATGCCCTTGTATTTCTTCCAGAAATTCTCTCATGTGCCTATCTGGATTCCTGTGAAGCAGACTGGATTCGTCCGCTGCTCTCTCATCAACTGCTTCTTCCGGCTTTTCCATTGGAAGAGCTTTCTGCTGCTGAAGCCTCCTCTCAGACACAGAAAACATTTGTACTGACATTATCTGAGCTTTTCCAGGAAATCCTGTATGCATACGATACCAAACCCATCGGCTGGTTTCTTCTGATCAAAAGTGACATGTATCGGATTCTTGCACTTCTGGCGCAATACCAGCTTTTTCTTCATCCGGAACCCCTCTGCACTCGTAAAAAAGAAAGATCTGATCAGTGTAAAAAACTCTTACGTTATATTCAGGATAACTATGATTCCAAAATCCGTCTTTCAGATCTTGCTGCTATACTCAATATGAATCCACAATATTTTTGTCGTTTCTTCAAAACGCACTTTCACACAACGCCTATTTCCTATATCAACCAGTACCGCGTAACCCAAGCCGCAGATCTTCTTACCGGCAGCTCGCTTTCTATCTTGGAAATTGCTCTGCATACCGGATTTGAAAGCCCCAGCTATTTTGCCAGCATTTTCCGCCGGACTTTTGGTATGTCACCGGAAGAATATCGAAAAGCCATGCCCTGACCCGGCAAATTTTTTCCTTCTGAATGCACGACAACACAAATCTCAAAAATTTTTGATTTTTTTTCAAAAAACACTTGCCAAACTCGTTTTCTTATGATAATATACTACTTGTCGCTGAGCAAAAATCACGGCAGACAAATCAAAAACTTCGGCTCCGTGGTCAAGCGGTTAAGACATCGCCCTTTCACGGCGGTAACACGGGTTCGATTCCCGTCGGAGTCATTT
>OCSG01001996.1_pt1 | contig 11387 bp, 10 predicted proteins | sample 1538831 | NCBI WGS metagenome assembly OCSG01 (sample SAMN04571729, study PRJEB22368) | human gut metagenome | biome: human gut; material: stool | host: Homo sapiens | place: Luxembourg | collected 2012-09-20 | reverse complement strand
TTGGGGTGGACGCGAGCCTCGTCTGCCGTGATCTCGCCGGCGTCCACGAGCTCCTCCACGTAGGAGTGGTCGCGGGTCACGCGGATGAGCGTGCCCTCGTGGAGCAGATAGGCGCGAGAGTCGCCCACGTGGGCGATGGCGAGCGTGTCGTTTTCGATGTAGGCGCAGGTGGCTGTGCAGCCCATGCCGGGCTTGCCCAGGCCGTTCAGGGCCGCCTCGATTACGGCGGCGTTGGCTGCCTCGACGGCTGCGGCCAGGCGTGCTGCGTCGGCGGACTGTGGGGCCGTCTTGGCAATAGTCTCGACGGCGATGGAAGAGGCTACCTCGCCGGCAGCGTGACCACCCATGCCGTCGCATACGCAAAAGAGCGGCGACTGCACCAGGTAGGAATCCTCATTGTGCGGGCGCACGCAGCCAACGTCGGAGCGGGCGCCCCACATAAGTTGCGTGGTGGTGCCGGCATCATAGGTCGAGTCGGTCTCGATGCGCTCCTCGGTCAGGGGCTCAAAGCTCATGGTCGAGCCGGGGTCTTTGAGCTTGGCCTCAACGGCGGCAACGTCGATTTCGGCGGTGTCACCGGGAGAGACGGTGTCGGTCACGGGGTTTGATTCGGAATCACCGGTGTCCGGGGAGTCGGGCTCCTCGGACACGCGGGCGGTCGACTCGTCGTCTTGCGGGCTGACGTCTATAGGCTCGGGCGCCGGCGTAGACGCGGGCGCAACCTCGGACGCCGGGGCCATGGGAAACGCCGGCGCGGCGGGCTCGGGTGCCGCAAACACCGCAGCGCTCTCGTTGATTGCCGCGGCGACGGGCTCTGCAAAGTGAGCCGGCGCCGGGGTTGCTTCGGGCGCTGTGGGCTGTTCCGCAGCATGTGCGCCGATGGGCGCCGCTACGGCATCCTCTTCGTCCTCGTTATCGGCGAGATCCGAAATATCATGCGTTACATGCGAAAGAGGCAGGGAGAACACGGTGTCCTCGGGCTCCACGGGTGCGGAGCCCGCCGGAGCGGCGTGGGCCGGCGCAGCTGTGGCGGCGGCCGGTGCCTCGGTCATAGTTGCGGACTTGTTCTCCTCGTCGATCATCGACGGTTCACCTTCATGACCACGTCGCCAATCTGGACTTCGTCGCCCTCACGCAGCGTCGCGGGCTCCACGAGTTGGCGGCCGTTGACGAGCGTGCCGTTAAGTGAGTTGAGGTCCTCGATGATGAGCGCCGGGCCCTGCAGCGAAAAGCGCGCATGTGAGGCCGAGACGAACGGTTCGTTGATGCAGATGTCCGAAGATGGCGAGCGACCGACGATGACGGGGCCGAGCATGTCTACGTGGATGCCGCGGATACCGCGCGGACCCTTGTCCACATCGATCGTCCAGATAGCCGAGTCGCGGCGCTGTCCACGCACAAGTCCCACGCCGGTCTTCATGACGGCGAACAGAAAGATATAGAGCAGGGCGACCAGGACGATGCGGCCTGCAAAAAGGACGATATCGATGTTCATAAGCGACTATCCCCTAAATTCAAAGGTACTCAGGCCAAACGTCAGCAGATCGCCGTTGCGCAGCGGGCAGCGCGTAATGCGGCGGTTGTTGACGAGCGTGCCGTTGGTGGAATTGAGATCCTCGATCGACCAATCCGAGCCCGTAAAGGTGAGCTGGGCGTGGCGGCGCGACACGTTGGGGTCGCGCAGGGCAATGTCGGAAACTGAGCGCTCGCGACCGATGGTCACCTGTGCGGAGGTGATGCTATGGCTCTCGCCGCTCACGACGTCGACGAGCTGGGCGAGCGGACGCTGCGGGGCGCGAGTGCTCGCCATGTTGGAGGCGATGCCGGCTGCGGCGCCTAGGCCCACGGCGGCACCGGTCGCGGCGGCTCCGCCGGCAAGCGCGTCACGCGAGACGGTCTGCGGCACCGGGATGGGAGCGGCGGGGTCGGGGATGCTAGGCGCGAAGGGGTCTGCCACGGCAAGCGGGTCGGGAGCGGCGGCGCGAGGCGTCGGCTGCTGCTGGGGCATGGCGGCGGGACGCTGCTGCTGCGGGGCAGCAAACTGCTGCTGGCCGGCGCGCGGGGCGCTGGCGGCACGGCTTGCCGCGGAGTTGTTCTGGCCCAGGCCGTTTTGATAGGCGCGCTCTTCTTCGTACAGGCGGCCGAGCGTGGGGGCATCGACGTTCTCGGCAAAGACCGAGAACTTGCCGGCGCGCAGCTGCGGATCGATCATAAAGCGCACGAGGGGCTCGCCGACAAAGACATAGCGGCGCTTTTCGGCCTGCGCCTTCACAAACTCGCGGACCTCGCGCGAAAGCTCGGGGTAGAACGGGGCGAGCATGGGATCGTCGTCGGCGGCGATAAGGATGGTATAGAGTGCCGGCGCCGTGTTGACGCCGTTGATCACCAGAGTCTGATCCTCCATGTCGCGAGCGGCCTGCTTGGCAAGCTTCTTAAAGGAGAACGGGGCACGGGTGGCACCGAAGATGCCGGCCACGTGGTCCTCGAAGATGTTCAGGAAGTTCACGAAAGATCACTCTCCGTATAGGTTCTTTGGTATCCGAGCAAATATAGGCATATCCCAACGATTATAGAGGATAGGATTCCCGCAATCGCCGCCTTGGCGATGACCGCGGCTGCAAGGCTGGCAATTTCCATATGGTGTGCAAGACAGGACGCCGCTGCGCAGCCGATGCCGGTGACAGCGATGGCGGCGATTGCGGCAAGGTTTGAGCCCTGATTGGCACGCTTGGCATGGGCATTGAGCAGCGCGGATGACGCTGCGGCAGTTGCCGCGGCCAGCCCAAAGGCAGCCCAAAGGAGCGGGTCTCCCAGCGCTGCGGCAACGTTACCGAGCCCCAGCACGCCTCCGGCTGAAAGCGCGACTGTCGCCAGGCGGGCAAAAAGCGCGCCCATGCCCGTTGCCGCGGCGGCGCTTGCCGGGCCGAGCCAAAATGACGCGACGCCGGCGGCGACCCCAGCTGCCAGGAAGGTATTGCCGGTCAGACAGCCAAGCGCGAGTGCACAGGTGAGTGCGGCGCTCGCGGCAGCCTCGGTGCGACCCCAGGCGATCCACCAACCGGACATGGCGGCGGCAAAGATCACCGCGACGGGCAACATCGACAGGATGCTCTGCGCCTGCATGGTGGCGTTGGCCATGAGCACCAAAAAGCCCACAGCCGAGATGGCCGAGCCAATCTGGGGGGCCAGGCCAGCCGCCGCTCCGATTGCGATAGCCGCAATGACCAGGCCGGGAAGCGCCGCGACCCCGGCCGTTTGCATCAGCAAAAAGCTAAAGGTGCCGCACGTTAGCGCCGAGATAGCGCGCATGGTGTAGTCGCGCGCATGGCTCCAGCGCGTGCCCGCCCAGCCAAGTGCGGGGTCGACCTCGATGGCGTCGTCCTCGTAGTGCGACGGCTCGATACCGTCGAGCTCCTGCTCGTCATCCGAAAGCTCGCCAACCATTTGCTCCAGGCTGCGACGGCCTTCGCGCACGCTGCCCAGACCGGCAAGGAGCTGGTCGCAAAATGCCTCGATGCTGTTGGGGCGGTCCTGCGGCATGGGGGAGAGCGCGCTCATGAGCGCGCTCTCGGCTCCCGGGGGAAAGTGTGGTATCAGCTCGCTGGGATAGGTGGCGCCGCCGATGATGCGGTCGAGCGAGTCGGCGGGCGTGGCCGCCATAAAGGGAGCGCTGCCGCACAGGCCCTCGTAGATCACACAGGCGAGGGCAAAGACATCGGCGCGCTCGTCGACCGTGCCGGTCTCGATATTGAGCTGCTCGGGCGGCATGTAGCCGATGGTGCCGCCGCGCGAACCGCCAAAGCCACCGGCGGACGACAGCCGCGCCATGCCAAAGTCGGTGAGCTTTACATTGCCCGAGTGGTCGATGAGCACGTTGGCGGGCTTAATGTCCAGGTGGAGTACGCCATTACTATGGGCGAAGGTGAGCGCCTGCCCCAGCGCGTCGGCAATGGCCGCGGCCTCGTCAAAGGTAAGTGAGTGGCCGTCCACGCGGTGCAAAAACTCGGCCAGCGACATGCCATCGACATATTCCATAACCAGGTAGGCATAGGCTGTGTCGTGCGTAAAGTCGATGACCTGCACGATGTTGGGATGTTGAAGCATGGCGGCAGTGTGCGCCTCGCGCAGGACATCCATGATGTCGCTGGCGGGCATGCCGGCGCCGTTGATAAGGGGGATGCGCTTAATGGCGACGCGGCGGCGCAGGTGCGTGTCGCGGCAGATCTCGATGGAGCCAAAACCGCCGGTCGCAAGTGTCTGGTACCGCTTGAGCAGCTCGCGAGAGCTGGTGCCCTCCAAGGGAACGTCCGGCGAGAACCGGGCGGTATGTTGCGAGAAAAGCGGCATGGCCAACCCTCGTGCGTTTAAAGTTCGTTTGCGAGCGGCGGGCGCGGGGCCGAGCCGTTCGCGGTGGCATAGATGCTGCTAGTGTAGCACGCTCGGGTGCATGGGGAGGATAACGGGATGCGAGGCTGCCTGTCTGGCTTGGCCTTAGCGCTTCTTCTTGTTCTTCTTCTGCTTGCGCTGCTTGCCCTTGGTCTCCTGGGGCTTGTCGCCCTGTTTGGCTTCGGCAGCGGCCTTTTCTGCCTTCATCTTCTTGCGTTTGGTCTCGATGCGGAGTTTTTTGTTGATACGGGCCTTGAGGAAGGGACCGAACTGTTCGGCATCGCCACGGACAAAGGTGTCCTTGGGGATCGTCACGCCCTGGTCGGCGAACATGGCCACAAAGATGCGCTCGCCGTCGAGCACGTGGTCGAGCTTTTCAAACGGGAAGAACTGCGACTTGCCGCTCTTGCCCCAAACCATCAGGCCGTCCTCGTTGGCGGCGACGCGGCGATAGCGGCCACCCATGGACTCGTCGGCCTCGACGGCGTCGATAAAGTCGCGGGCGAGGGTGTGGTGCAGGTTTTTGCTCCACCAGGCCAAAAAGGCGCCGAATACGATCAGGACGACGCCAAACTTGATCCAGTTGCCGCCGGCCACCAACATGCCGATGCCGATGAGCGCGGCAATCGCGGCGGCGACATACAGCGAGCCGCGACGCCTGGGCGAGGCGACCAGGCGGGCGAAGTCGGTGACGAGGTCGTTTTCGTACTGGTACTCGTTGAGGTACAGGATGCCGTCGTCGGCTGCGGCCTGCTCCTCGAGCGCGACCTCGACCTGGTCGGCTGCTTCGGAGGGAACGAGGTTGCTCTCTGCGTCTGCCATGCTCTTTGGACTCCTATCGCGGCGGGCTCGCCGTACGGGTTATTATGGAATGCAGTATGCCGTGCGACCGCATGGCCGCCGCGGCAACAAGACTCAGTATACCCGGGGGAGCACCCATGGAATCGTTGTACCGAAAGTATCGCCCGCTCACCTTTGACTCCGTGGTGGGCCAGCAGCATATCGTCTCGACGCTCGAGCACGCCATCACCGAGGGGCGCCTGTCCCACGCCTACCTGTTCTGCGGACCGCGCGGCACGGGCAAGACCACCATGGCGCGCATTCTGGCCAAGGCGCTGCTGTGCCGCAATGCCGAGGCGGCGCGCGCCGAGGGTGCAAGCGGCTGCATGCCCGACGGTACTTGCGAGGAGTGCGAGCTCATTGCCGAGGGTAACCACCCCGATGTTTACGAGCTCGATGCCGCCTCCCGCACGGGCGTGGACAATGTGCGCGAGGAAATTATCAACTCCGTCAACTTTGCCCCGGTGCGCGGCAAGTACAAGATTTATATCATCGACGAGGTCCACATGCTCACGACGGCGGCGTTCAACGCGCTGCTCAAGACGCTTGAGGAGCCGCCGGCACACGTGATCTTTGTGCTGTGCACCACCGACCCGCAAAAGATTCTGGAGACCATCCTCTCGCGCTGCCAGCGTTTCGATTTCCATCGTATCGGCAACGAGGATATTGAGCATCGCCTGGCATACGTGTGCGAGCAGGAGGGCTTTGATTACGACGACGAGGCGCTGGCTATCGTGGCGCGCCATGCCAAGGGCGGCATGCGCGACGCGCTTTCCACGCTGGAGCAGCTGAGCGTTTTTGGCAACGGCGCCGTGCATGCGGACGATGCCCGCTCGCTTTTGGGCGAGGTTTCGGACCAGATCCTGGGCGAGTTTACCCGCGCTATTGCCGAGCGTGATATTGCTGAACTCTATGGGCTCATTCGCGCACAGGTCGAGGAGGGCAATGATCTGCTTGAGCTGACGCGCGACCTGGTGGCGCATGTGCGCGACGTGTATGTGGCCTGCGTTGCCGGCGCCCGTGCCGAGCTGTTTGAGGGCGGGGCCGAGCAGGCCGAGGCGCTTGCTGTCGAGGCTGCTGCCTTTGGCGAGCATCCGGGCGACCGTCTGGCCCGCGTGTTGACGGTGCTCGATGATGCCGCGCTGGAGATGAGGGGCGCGAGCGATGTGCGCCTGGTGCTCGAGATCGCCTGCACGCGCCTGGCACGTCCCGAGGCCGATTTAACGATTGAAGCTTTGGCTGAGCGCGTGGCTCGCTTGGAGGCCATGGTTGCCAACGCCGCCGTTCCGGCGAGCGTGGCTGCTGCTCAGGCCGCCGCGCCTGCAGCATCCGTACCCGCTGCTGCCCAGCAGCCGCTCCGACGGCATCTGCCGCTCCCGCCGCTGCGTCTGCGCACCAGGGCGGCATGCCCTGGCACCGCGGCGCTGCCGCTCCGGCGACCCAACCTGCGCCTGCGTCGACCCCCAAGCCCGCCGCGCCGGCATCTCAGCCTGCGCCGGCTCCGACGCCTCAGCCCGTTGCGTCCCCCGCGTCTGCCACCGCTCCGGCACCTAAGCCCCAGTCCAACAATGCTGCCCAGGTTGCCGCCGCCGGTGCTGCCGAGACCCCCGCGGTCGAGGACGCTGGCGAGCTCCAGCGCAAATGGGCCGAGGTCGTCGAGCGCGTCAAGGCTCGTCAGGCCTCCTACGCAGGGCTTTTGCTCAACGCCCGCGCTACGGCCGACGACGGCTCCAAGCTCACCGTCTCGTTCCCCGCGGGTTCGACCTTTGCCATCAAGATGCTCGGACGTGCCGACACGCAGTCGGTAGTCCTGCCGACAGTCAGTGTGGTCTTCGGTCGTCGCACCGTCGACTATGTCCTGGATGGGGGTGGCACGCCGGCTCCTCAACATGAGGAGCATTCTCCATCTGCACGGGCTGCGGTATCTGCGGACCCGCAACCCGTGTCCTCGGTGCCCCCTGCATCCTCGAGCGCCAGCGCGACGCAGCCAAAAGCGGCGCCGGTAGCGGCACCGACCCCGTCGGCGCCTGAACCCGCTGCGCCCAAACCGGCTGCTCCGATCCCCGCGCCCAAGTCCGCTGCCGCGCCTGCGCCCAAGTCATCCGACCTGGCCAAGGCCCCTTGGCTGCGCTCCGACAACCCTGCCGGTGCTCCTGCCACGGGCAAGCTCCCGACCGAGCCCGCGCCCCGAGCGCCCGAGCGCGCGTCCGCCCCCATGGCTCAGCCGTCTGCGCAGGCTGCGCCATGGGAATCCGAGCAGGTGCCCTACGACGATGCCATGGTCGGTGGTTTTGCTGCCGATGCCGGCGGGGACGATCTGCCCCCGTTCGACGTGCCGGGTGCGGCGTCCGCGCCCAAGGCCGCTGCTGTGGCACCCGCAGCCTCTGCAAACGACGACGTCCCCGCCGCTCCCTGGGAATCCAATCCCGGTGCTGGCAGCCCCTTCGGCCATCAGGGCGCAGCCCCGAGCATCCCGCAGACCGAGGACGAGGCCAAGGCCCTCATCCGCAGCGTCTTTGGCCAGGCCACCATCTTCAAGCCGGTGGAGTAGCTGCGCAGGCGGGTATACTGCTCAAGAAGAGGACCCCTTGTCCGGGCGCATCTGTATTTCGGACATGTGTAGTGTGGTGCCGCGTATGTCGCATTTGAGCAGACAGGTGCGTGACGGTCGGCCTAGGATGCTGAGGTCGATACGATACGTCGCATGGCTGTCCGTGTACTCGACTTGCTCGGCGTTGAGGGTTGCTCCGATTGTCAAGAAAGCGCCTGGTTCGGCATCGACAATCTTGGAGTCCTTTATCTTGACCTTGAACTCTTGGTAGAGGGACGGGCTGTTGTAGTAAATGGTTCGAGTTCCGTCGGTGCACTCATCGGTCGCTTCCCATTTGACGATGGGCTGGTCCGAGCTGGCTATCAGCAGTTCTGCTCCAAAGGCTATGGCATGGGTGATGACAACCAGCAATGTCCAGCCGACAAAGAGATAGAGAACCAAATATGCAGCGGGGTGTTTTGAGCGGATGTTTTGGAGCACGTCGGGGGCATTCATGGGGCACCTCCAAATTGCTGTCTGTGACAATCAAATTATACCCTGCCATCATGAGCGCCGCCTCGAGCAGCGGTTCGGCATTTTGTTATCTAGCTGGATGCAGAAAATGCCGGATTCCGGCTCTACAAGATTTAGCTTTCAATATTATGCAGATGCGAATTATTCAACTTTGCATAATCTTTGGGCGCGGCTTGCACTCCAGGACATGTATATCGACTGAGGGAACACGTCCGCCCCGCTTGCTTGCCCCGCGCCGTGGTACGATTTTTGAGTTTGAAAGTCCCGCCGTGCTCCGGCTGCCCTTGCAGCTTGTCGCGCGGCCGCACGTAAAGGAGCCATCATGGCCGGTATGAACATGCAGCAGATGATGAAGCAGGCTCGCAAGATGCAGGAGCAGCTTGCCGCCGCGCAGGAGAATCTCAAGTCCCAGACCGTCGACGCCTCTGCCGGCGGCGGCATGGTCAAGGTGACCGTTAACGGCGAGATGGAGCTCGTCAACCTCACCATCGATCCCGATGCCCTCGATCCCGAGGACGTCGATATGCTGCAGGATATGATCATGGCTGCCGTCAACGAGGCCGTCCGCGGCGTCAACGAGCTTGCTAACAAGCAGATGGGCGCCATCACCGGCGGCCTCAACATCCCGGGCATGCCGTTCTAAGACACGCATATATATGAGTGCGAATCACAGTCTGCAAAAACTGCTCGATGAGCTGGGCCGTCTGCCGGGCATTGGTCCCAAGTCGGCCCAGCGCATCGCCTATTACCTGCTCGAGGCCGACGCCGAGGAGGCCCGCCGCCTGGCCGAGGCCATCCTGGAGGTCAAGCAGGAGGTCCACTTTTGCAGCCGCTGCTTTAACTACGCCACGGCCGACGAGTGCTCCATCTGCCAGGACCCGATGCGCGATACCACTCGCATTTGCGTGGTGGGCGAGCCGCGCGACGTCCAGGCGATCGAGCGCACGGGCAGCTACCACGGCCTCTACCACGTATTGGGCGGCGTGATCAGTCCCATGGACAAGATTGGCCCCGAGCAGCTGCACATTCGAGAGCTGCTGGCACGCTTGGGCCACGAGGACATCCACGAGGTCATCATCGCCACCAACCCCAATATTGAGGGCGAGACCACGGCGAGCTATCTGGCCCGTACCATCAAGCCGTTGGGCGTCGAGGTGTCGCGTCTGGCAAGCGGCCTTCCCGTGGGCGGCGACTTGGAGTATGCCGACGAGCTTACGCTTGGCCGCGCCATCGAGGCCCGCCGCGCGATTTAGGTGGCGAGCCTGCTCCTGCCGTATGTTTTCCTCGCGACGCACGGGGTAGTCATAATTTCCCCGTGCGACTGTGAGTTTGTTGTGCAACAAAGATGCTTCGTATCCGCTTATCGCATGGATGCTTCCGCTCGCATCCTTAATTTGTCCATTCGTTGCGCAACCTTTTTGGTTCGCTGATACACTCAAATATGGATTCGAATGAATGCGCCGCTCCCGAGCGGCGTGTTTTTGTTGGAGGAGAACCCATGCGGCCCGGTGGCACTCAGACAAAGCGCGGCGCCGCGGTGCGCATACGACGCCGACTGGGCTTGGCGCCGCGGGCGTACGCACTGCTATCGTGCTCGCTGGTGCTGGTCATAGCTGGCGTTTCTGCCTATGGCATGACCGTGCCGTCCATGATGCAGGCGCATGCCGCACGCGAACCGCGCGTGGGGCATGAGGTCAAAAGCGATCTGGGCACCACGACTGGATATGCTTGGGCAAGTGTGGTCGGGCATATTGTGTTTGGCACCGACGATGCGGACGGCGCCGAGGCCCCGGACAACGAAGTCACGCTTGCCAATGGCAAAACCATCGTGCTCACCAACACCAAGATCATCGATCGATTGTCCAACAATAGCGTGGCGGCAACGGTGAATAAGGTCGAGCAGCAAAAGGAGCAGGACGCCCAGCAGTCCGGAAAGCCCGGTAGCTCGGATACTTCTGGCTCCGGCTCGGATTCATCGAGTTCGGGCGGCGGCTCTGGGTCGGGTTCCTCTACCGGAGGGCCTGGAAACGGCGGCTCGACGGGCGGCAACACTGACAACGATGCAAACTCCGGCGGCCTTTCCGCTGCTGAGGAAGAGAGCATTCACAGTTGGCTTGTGACCAAGTACAACATGCTCGACGGCTATGTTTCTCGTGCCAATGACGTGGTCTCGACCTATAACTCTACGGGAGATCCCAGGCCGTGTGACAGCCTGGTCGGGGAGATGTTTGTCATTCGAGCCGAGTTCGGTCGTCAGACATTCTCGCCCCGGTCAAGGTGGTATCAGCAGTATGCCAATCTGTGGGGCTGTTACACCAACCTATGTCAATGGGTCGGCCATTACGGCGATGATGACGTCGCGCTCGGTAACTTCAACAATAACGTGGCGGCGCTTGCCCTATGATGACCGATCTTGCATCCACCACACCACAATCGCTCGGTCGCGATCCCATGGTCGGCCTGCGCCTGGCGCGTGTCGACGGGTTTGAGCCGGCCATTGCGCTCGGTCAGGACGAACTGCCTGCCTATCTGCGTCGTTTTACGATACTGTTTGCCGACGATGCCACCATGCGCCGTGGCGGTATCGGCCGCGTGACGCGTGCTGTCAACGCCCAAGGCGAGGACGTAGCACTCAAACAGCTCATCTTGCCGACGCGCGATGAGTTTGACGACGATGCCGCCCATGAGTCGCTGGTCGCCAAGTTCAAAGCGGCATTTCGCGAGGAATATGAATGCCATCGCGCCCTTTCGGGCCTTAAGGGCTTTCCCCGCCTCTATGGCTGGGGCGAGGTTGATGGTGTGCCTGCAATTGTCATGGAATGGGTCGAGGGCGAGACGCTCGCCCGCTTGCGTTCGCGACTCGCCGTGGACGATGCCGGACGCCTGTCGCCGCTTGTGGCGGCGCGTCTGGGTCGCGACCTGTTCGATCTGCTCTGCCGTATGAGCCTGGTGGGCGAGGGCTTTGTCCATCGCGATATCTCGCCCGCTAATATTATGGTGCGCACGGCGCGTCTACCGCTTGACCGGCAGCTTGCCGAGGGCACCTTTGACCTGTGCCTGATCGACTTTGGCTCGTCGCTGGCGCTTGAGCCTGCGT
>OCSG01001985.1_pt1 | contig 11434 bp, 12 predicted proteins | sample 1538831 | NCBI WGS metagenome assembly OCSG01 (sample SAMN04571729, study PRJEB22368) | human gut metagenome | biome: human gut; material: stool | host: Homo sapiens | place: Luxembourg | collected 2012-09-20 | reverse complement strand
CCATGGACAAAAGCCAGCTCATAACGGTGGTCTTTCCGGAACCGGTGCTTCCGGCAATGCAGACGGAAACACCATAGCGGATACAGCAGGTTAAAAAATCAAGCATTTCCTCCGTGGCAGAACCGGAAACCATCAGTTTTTCTTTGGATACGGTCTGCTGGTTTACGATACGGATGGAAGCATTGATACCCACGTCTGCATCCACGATGGGCGATTTGTCCACGGAGATACGGATGTTTTTATCCAGAAAGCCAATGACGGAGGGCATGGTATCATCCAGCACCATGCCGCAGGTGTTTAACAGTCTTCTGGTTACGTCAACTGCGTGCTGTGGTGACTGGAAGCGGTCTGGAATTTTCATGGAACGTCCGCCACTCATAATGATTTCGATGTCATCATAGGAATTGATGTTTACTTCCTCGATTCCCGGCTTGTAGATCCATTTTTTTAAAAAAGAAATACCGGCCATGTCCTCATAGAGATTGTCGCACAGTTCCTCAGTGGTCATATCTTCGATGCGGTAGGAGCGGTTGATGACATACTGAAGGATAAACTCCTTTAAGAGTTTTCTGGCTTCCGCCTGATTGCCTTCCGTGGAAAGCTTGTCTGCGTGCTTTTCTGTACAGTATTTCTGCACATCCTCAAGAATCTGGTCATAGGTCAGTTCTGTATGGGCGGCAGAGGTAAAAAATATATCATTTAAAGATTCCAAGCCCATGACGCTTTTTCTCCTTTCCACTCAGGGGATCCAGTTTCTCATTTTCGGATCCGGTATCTGTTTCATCTTCCATATCTTCCAATTCATCCGGGGCAGCAGGGATTTCTGCTCCCGTATCTTCCAAGCGGTCACGCACAAGCTTTAAGGAATTGATATACCGCTGGTTGCAGTAAGCCAAAGCCTTAAACATCTGTCCGCTGGTGCCGCAGCGTTCGATTTCCTTTGCATAGGGAAGCAGTCCGTCAAAGCCGCCGATTAAGTGATCCATCTCATCAATGGCGTGAAAGGGACGTGCCAGACCTGCAAAGGTTAAGTGGCTGTCATAATGGAATTTTTCATCCGTAAGCAGGGGCTTGTGCGCCCTTAAGTAATTAAGACCCCGTAAATCCGGTGTAACAATGCGGATTACAAGGTCGGCAGCCTCGATTGCCGTAGGCGTAAAGAAGTTGAGCATGTTGGAGCTGCAGTCAAGGATGATGTAGTCCACGAGCTTTGCCGCCTCAGCAATAAACAATTTGATTTTGTCGTACTTTAACTCAGGGTAGGAAAAAGGATTTTCCCCTGCAGCATAGCCCATGACACCGATGAACGGGTATTCTTTTAAGATAACCACACGCTCCGCAATCAGGGCATTGTTGATTTCCAGTCCGGTCAGGACATTTCCGATGGAAGCGTTGGTTTCCAAAATACGTTCCGGCATCCATACGGGAAGCATAGGGGTACTGGAGTCGGCATTGATAATCAGTGCCTTTTGTTTCCCTGCCGTCAGCACTTTGGCAAGGATACAGCAGAACATGGATTTTCCGCAGCCTGGATTGCCCCATACCGTAATAATCTTAGACATCTTCAGGTTCCTCCTTATTCATTTTCTGTTGGCTGTGTGGTTTCCGGTTCTTCCGTATCTGATGTATCCAAAGCGGTATCCGTTTCGGAAATACCTGCCTCATAAGCGTTCTGGTTTATGATGGAAGCCTCCGGTAATTCTTCGTCTGTTTCCGTCCCATCACCATAAAGGGTGGTAAGGATTTCGTCCTGACGGGCAAGGAGTTCTTCAGCAAGCTCTGCATTGCCACGGTTGATCAGTGCCACATGAAGCAGACCTTCGTTTTCATAGCGGGTTAAGAGCATTGCCTGTTCAGGAGTGGCAAGGACGGTAATGGTTGCTGTCTGCTGGCGTTCTTCATCCTCCTCCGGTGGAGTGGTGTAGTCAATGTCAAGTCCTTTGGAGTCTGTAACGGCAAGGACTTTCACAAAGCGAAGCTCCGGAATGTCTGTAACAGGCTCCAGTACATTTTCATCATCATAGTGGTACAGACGGATGATGTCCCCATCCTGCAGTTTGTCGGATAATCCGGTTGCCAGTGTCTGAGTGGTAATGGATATGGCAACCTTGCCATCCGGAATCTCATTTAACACAAGGTCAGAGGAAAGCGGGACACTGCTTACCTTGTCCGGAAGCAGGTAATCGCCGGGATATAAATTCGCGGCAGCATAGGTTCCGGTTACATTTTCCAGCTTTCTTGCCACGGAATCCGGCAGGTTAAAGCCGCCTACCTCCACAAGTTCAATGTCATCAGCAGTGATTAAGGTGCCGCGTGTGACGGTATTTTTCATACGGACAATCTCGCAGGTGCTGCTGGTTTTACTGGTCACGGCGGGGATTGCGATAAAAGCAATGATGGCGGCAAGTACAATGCTTAAAATGCCATAAATAAAACGGTTGTTCATTTTCATTTTGGGTTGTCTCCTTATCGGTTCTGATCTAAAAATATATAGGTTTGTTTTAACAAAATGGTACCTGCGGCTGCACAGAAAAAGAAGATGAGGGCAGTGGCAGTACCGAGCAATAAAATGGTTTTCATTTGGTGTCCTTTCATAATAAGGCGGGCAGTTGCAGGAGCATATAAAAAACACATCCCCAAAACAGATATGGTGCAAAGGGAATGCGTTCCAATTTTTTCTTTTTTAAGATCCTGCGGGAGATATCGTGGAGCAGGACCAGAAGACAGGCTGTCAGCAATACGGCAAGCAATCCGGATGCTCCATATAAAATCCCTAACAGTCCCACCAGTTTAATGTCCCCGCCGCCTATACTTGCGTCTGTCATCATGGATATGAATAAAAACATACAAAAGCCGGTGATGAAGCCGAGGAAGCTGTAAAGCAGTACATATACCGTAGAAAGGACAGGCTGTGTATAAAGGGTTACGGGGATGGAGCAAAGGCACCACAAAAGGAAAGCAAGCAGGGCAATGTTGCGGATCTTATGGTGCTTTGCATCATACCATGCAATCAGAAAGAGAAAGACGAGAGTGACTGCATGGTAAAGAAGAAACAGGCTATTCACGTTTGGAGTACCAGTCATCATACAGGCTGCCCTGAATCTGTATGGAGTCATTGACATTGACGGATAACATTCCTGCAGGTGTCCATGCGTCAATGATATAGGTGTAAACCGTGTAAGCCGAGCCGTCCGGATACCAGATCGGTGTGAAGTGAACCTTCCGGTTATAAGTGGAAAATTCATTGTCCTTGAAGGTAAAGCTTACGGAACCGTAACCACTTCGTTCCAAAAGCCTCCAGTAGGTACCGTACTTAAATTCTGGGAAATAGGATACGGCTGTCTGCACCGGAGCATAATGGCTGGACGGAGCATCGGAAGAAAAATGTGCCGTGGCGGATTCCTTGATGCCATAACCACTTTTCATGGTATCACTGGAAGCAGTCGGAACAATGTCGTCAGGATGGATTTCCATGGCACCGCTGATGGAGGCATAGTAGGAAGTGGAGGTAAAGTCATACCATCCGTTGTCCACCCATTCGCCGTTATCGACCCATTCACCATGCCCGCCGGAACAGTTTTCCGGACAGTCATCGTCACAGCTTTCGGATTCCCATTCCCAGTCGGATTCCCATTCCCAGTTGTTATGCCATTTGGCACTCCACACACTCCAGCTGGCACTGGTTTTTTGCGGATTGGAGGGCAGGGACGGGATGGAAAAGCCCGGATATACGGCGGAATGTTTTCGTCCAGCGATACGATTTTGGCAGTAAAGCTGGTCTTTGCAGTGGATGCACCGCTGACGGATACGTTGATGGTAAGAGTGGTTGGTTCCAAAGGCGTATGCCATTTTGCCCATACAACCTGAGAGCCGCCTTTAGGCATGACAATATCATTTACCGTATAGCTCCTGCCATCAATGTGGAAGGTGACACTGGCCGGGTTTTTAGGATTGACTTCTGTCCCGCTGGTCAGGGTAATGCTAGTGATAACATCGGTGTCCACACGGTAGGTATAATCGGGAGCCTGCAGTTCGGCTTCCGGCACATCCTTGTAACTTACAATACCGATACCGAGTGCAGAAAGAATCTCTTCATCCGATACTTTGCTGCTGGTAGTGCCTGTCCATGCCGGATAGCCTAAATCCGCACGTTCAAGGAACAGGGATAAAGGAAGGTTCTGGTGGGTCAGGCTGGGAAGCTTGCGCCGAAGGGTACCGCCGCCCATCTGGTTATAAAGTGCGGCTTCCGTGGCAGTCATGGCATAATTGCGTCCGCCATGGGTAAAGTATGCAATAGGCTCCAGTACCAGTTTATAAGAACCGCCTATCAGTTCCTCAAAAGCAATCCCTGTTTTGTCAGAAACAAGATGTGCAGCGTATTCGGAACAAAAGTAACGTTTAATCGCTTCAATGCTTGCTCTGGAGCTGCCGCCGCTTATGATACGGGGTAAGGTAATACCCGGTTTGGAGCAGCTGTAGGAGCCGCCGGGAGAAAGAGAAGTCCCGGAGGTATACTGGAGCTTGCTGACCTTTCCGAAATTGATGATGTTATCGGCAATCGAGAAATTGGTCAGGTCAAAAGGAGTGGATACCACGGCACCGTCCACGGTAACAACTGTCACACGCACTCCATCCTGGCTTCTCCAGACATCTGTTTTGGTTCCGTCTCCCATACTTCCGCCACCGCCGTCAATATTTCCATCACCGGAAGCAAAGACGGTCATTCCGGTGGATAAAAGAAGCATAAGTGAGAGCAGGAGTGGAAAAAATAATTGTTTCGTTTTCTTCATTTCAAGCTAAATCCTCCTTTTGGGCAAATAAAAAGACATGGAACAAATGTCCATGCCTTGTAAGCGGTATGTAGTTAATCCATGGTTCCAATCTGCTTGTTGATGTCACCATCGCTGTCTACAGTATCCTGTGAGGTATTGCCGGTATCAATCCAGCCAAATACCGGGTCGTATACCTGACCGGGATGTTCCTCAGAGGAAGGGGTATCATCCTTTGGTTTCTCCGGATTGGCAGGCTGGGGAACCGTGTTGTCATATCCCGGTTCTTTCTCCGGATTGGTAATGTCATCCTGGGTCTGAGGTTTTTCCGTGGGTTTGTCACTTTTTGTATCCTCTTTAGGAGTACTGTCAGAGAGACTTGTTACGGTTCCTGTCTCATCTTCTGAAATGATGGTCTGAATCTCGTCGGAAACACTGCCTGTTACCTGAGAGGCATTCTGTTCTGTAGTGGAAGGACCTGCAACATCCACATCTGCATTTTCCTCCCACTTGTCAGCAGAGTTGGCGGCTTCCGTGGAAGCAGGAATGAATTCATGCTCCGGTTCCCTAGTCAGAAAATAGGCACCGGCCAAAACTGCGACACATAACGCAGATAAGCCGCCAATGGCAAGTGCTTTCTTATTATTTTTATGTTCTGTCTTTTTCATGGTAAGACCTCCTTTAAGTGATGTCCTGTCGATATTATATACGAATCAGGAGTGGTAATGTCAACAAATGTGTTTTAATACTTAGTGTTATGTGAGCCGGTGAGCGTGATATGCTGCACAATGGGAGGAAATAATTCTCCAAACATCTGTATCTGGAAAGTGGCATCGCAGGTTACAACGTACTCAATCTTATCAGCGTACTGATTAAAATGCAGATTGATGTTGCTTACGGAATAATCCGGACTTGTCAGGTGAATCCGTTCTTCCATGCCGCCGATAAAGCCTTCCCGCAGGGCATCCTGATACGCAGAGCTTAAATGCAGGTCTGCCATATAGGAAGAAAGATTTGCTTCCCTTTGGGAGTGAAAGGTATCCGCATAGATTCGGGCACTGACATTGTTCAGTTCCATTTTGGCGGCATTCCGAATGTTAATACAGTTGATTTTCACGGAAGCAAATAAAAGAACAAAGGCAAGCAGCATATTGATTGCCAGAATAACAAAAATGGTAAAGTAGGAGAGATCACCGCACTCATTTTTAAGATATTTCTTTTTCATGGGACCTCCTATTTCCAATAATGTTCACTGACACCGGCTCCCTGCGCACGGACATTGATGGGAACCAGATTGAATTTCCAAATGCCGCCCAGATAACAGCGTCCGGTTACAGATACATAAAAGGGCGTGCCAATCTGGATACGGTCCGTACTGCCGGAACTTGTTACCTGATAGGTAAGGGCATCCACATCACTGATCTCGCCGGATAAGTAGGCAAAGAGGGAAGCTGTGTCACCGTTGGTTCCGCCATTTAACTGAATCTGCTTTACTAACTGGTCTGCAATATGGTCCATTTCCTGCTTCACCGATATGATGTGGAATACATTGATGATGAAAGCAATCATAATCACCACAACCAGTATGTAAATAAAACTGCTGATGTAAGAGGAGTCACCCCTTTCGGACAACAGTAGCCGTTTGAGCTTTTTCTTCAAAATATCACCTCCCAAGCATACAAAAAACGCAGGTAAAGCCGGGGTGTGCTTCAGACCTGCGTTCATGGATGTATATGATTTTTCACGATATTCATTTTAGCATAGGGGATTTACCGTGTAAATCGCAAAGCAGTGCCAAGTTAGGAAATTTGTGTGCCAGCGTGAATAAAGTATAGTGTTTTGCAATTTTGCGAATTGTAAAAGATTTAGATATATAATATAATGTTACCAGATAGAAACAAAATGCATATTAGTAGATAAAGATTATTATGCATACAGTTTTTTTAACAGAAGATGCCGATAGTTTGACAATAATAAAAAGATTTTTATTTAGAGTGATAATATGTAATTGGCATTATGTTGGATAAGCGTATATTGTGTTATAGCGGTTATCAAAAATAAAGATGTTATAGAGCGTGGAGTAATAGTACAGTTCATGGCTTGAATGAATTGTTGTATACATATATTTGTCATGAAAGAGATAGAGAATTTATTGTAAAGGAGATAGGTATGAAGAAACTATGTATAGGCGTTGTTGGGGTATTAGTATTTTTAACCTGTTCTTGTGCAAATAATAGCACTATAAATGAAGAACAGGTTGCAAAAAGTTCTGAAAAAACATTAGTTATTCAAAGTGAAGAAATAAATCAAGAGAATACTGCAGCGGAGGTTTTTTTTGTAAATTGGGAACAAACAGTTGAAGAATTTGAAATGTCTAATTCTTCAGGCATAATAAAAAATATATTAGATTTGGCGTGGCTTGCACCAAGAAATGGATTAAATATTGAGGAAATTTCTGGAAATGCGACAGAAAAAAATAATGCATACATTTTAGAAAGTAATACAGTTGTAAATGACGAAGAGAAAAGGAATGAAAATTATACGGATAATATTTGGTTGCGAATTGTCCGATATCCTGTTGAGAAAGACGTAGGGACAAGCGTTTTGGAATATAAAGATATTCTGATTTATGCAGAAGGTGAAGATGCGTATATAGCGATGCAGTCTTTAGAAAATACTGAATTATGGACATTATGGAAGATTCCTACATATGGAGATTGGCTATATAAGGAAATTGCACTTTTTATGCGAATAAGGACAGGCTTATAATGTGAGAGTTTTGTTTACAAATTGCCATTTGTGTTCTTTTTAATTATTAGATTTGCGCAAATCTAATAAAAATTAGGAGGAATACAAAATGGCAAAAGTAGCATTAGCATTAACTAAAGTAACATGTGCGGATGGAACAACAGATTATAACGTTGGTCTTAATCCGAACACAAATGCAGATGACAAGGTTCAGGCATTTGTCGATGCATTTAAGAGCGTAGGAAATACTGCAAGCAGTACATGTCATGGCTTACCGCTTAAATTAATTCTGGCAATGTGGGGTGGTGAGTCTGGATGGGCAACTGGCAGCACACAGAATTCAAATCAGAATTGGTCAAATATGATATATACCAGTTCTGAAAATCCAGAAAAATGGTTGGGCGAAATTTGAAGGTAGAAAGAAGCATGCGGTTGGCTTTGCAAATTTTTTTATAAACAATTCTCGCTATTCAGATTTGATTAAATATTTAAAAGATACAAAAACCCCGGATGTTGATACTTGTATTTCATACATTGCAAATGCCGGATATGGAGGAGCTGATCATGATGCATATGCAGAAACTGTGAAAAGTTGGGTTTCAACATTAGTTAAAAGATCGGATATAGATTGATTGTTTAAGAATCTATAATTCATAATTTGGTTACAAACAAGGTGGGAAGGAATTTTTAAGAAAACCGTCCCACCTTGTTTTGTTATTGCATTCATATTTGCTACTTTAGACACCAGATATTATTCATTTAATGCTGCCACAAGAGAGAGTAATTTCCATAGTTTATCTATAGGATATTTATGTCTCAATGTGCAAAATTGGGGTTGTAAATTGAAATGTAGTACCAAGTTGTAAAAGAATAGTGCTAAATTTATGTAAAAAAGCTGTGTACATTTGGAAAATGTATGTGATCGTGTTACTAATTAGTGACAATTTTAGGGGAGTATAGTATACTTTTAATATAAGGATTATTATAATAATTTTTATTACTCATACGATAAATGTAAATACATACAGAAAGAAGGGTAAAAAATAAAATTGGTATTATAGGTAATAATATTTTTCTTTATGCCTATAAAAAAGGCGATTTTGGCAGAAAAAAAGGTATTTTTGGCAGATTTCAAATAAAGAAGAGTTTAATGTTTATGATAAAAATGAACATAATAATTTACAAATTTATGCAAGGAGATATTAGGTATGAGAGGAAAAAATTTATGGGCGATTTGTTTAGCACTACTTACGCTTATGGGAAGCGGAGTACCAGTAAATGCAGCTGAAACAGACATTGCAGAAAATGAACTTTTGCAGGAAGTGGTTTCTAATGTCGGCAGAGAAAGTAAAAGATAGCATAGTAAAAGAAAAATTAAAATAGAGATTATGTGATGTGATAAACCATTCCTGAATATTAACAATATATTGGGAGTGGTTTATCATATATAAAAGTACAGTTTACAAGAAATTATATAGAGTAGGTATCCGATAGGATATACTTTAATTATTAGATTTTTTGTGAGGTATTTAAACTACCATTTGTGACGGCGGTAGTAACTATCATCAAAGATCTTGTATAGCCAATGGAAGAGGTGGAGAAATTGAAGATTAAAATGAAAAAGATTGTATTGCTTGTAATTATAATTGTTATAATTATTGCATATTTCTTATATCAAGATTTAAGTTTAAGTAAAAAGCAAGAGGTGGTTGATGTAAGAAAAGAGACTGAACTGCAAAATATGAAAGAAAATGATGAAATGGCAGAAAAAGAAACGGAAGAAAATGAGAATTATGCTGGGCGGATAGTGCTTGACAATATTGAGATTTCATTGGACAGCCATCGAAATGATGTGGAAAATTTATTGAAAACGGAGAAAATCCCTTTTGAGGAATTTGAAGATTATATAATTATAGACTCTTCATTAGGCGTTTATTTCGATAATAATATATGTAAACGATTGTCGTGTATAAATGAAATGCCATATGTTATGGGTAAAATACATATTGGAAGTACATATGAAGAAATGATTAATCAATTTGGTAAAGAATATGAGAAAACGGTGTATAATCATAAAGGAATGTATGAAGTCTACAGATATTTTTTTGGAGATAATACCTTAGAGTTCAGTATGGTAGAAGTTGATTTACAGATGATTTATGGTATAGAGATATATAATTCAGAAATTTCTCCGATATATGATTATGGGGAAATAATTGATGATTTTACTAATCAGTAAATTTAGTACAATAAAATGAGTTAATGAATGAGGTGGTTGTGCTAACGATTGGAAAATCTTGTGAAAGTGGTAGTTTTAATTATTTGCTTTTAGTCCCTTCGTACTCAGTAATCGTATTCCATGAAAATGGAAATTTTAATCGATATGCATTCCGATTTTGATAAAATTTTTATAAAGTAAGAGATAGTTATGTAGTGCTATACTACTTATTTTTATACAAACTACTTTTGTAGCAAGGTGGTATTTGTTCGATAGAAAAGGAGCTGTGCACTTAATGTGCGACAGCTCCTTTTAAAATTACTTAAAAATTGTTTTTGCTTTTTCATAGTAGGACAGGCGGGTTTCATATCCGGCACTTGATCCTTTAACTACAGCGGTTACATTTTTTACGGTATCTGCAGCTGATAAGGATGCCCATTCAACTATTTTTGAATTTAAATCCTTATATACATGCCAGAACCATCCAGCACTTTCCAATGGGTATGTATCTGCAACATGCTGAGTAGCATATTCAGCGGGTACGGTGATTTTAGAATCATCAATATTTTTATTGCTTTTCATATAGGTACGGAAAGCGGAATATGTGTGGCTCCATGTTAACTGAATGAAACCTGCACCGCAAAACGGCGCATATTCGGTATATTTAGAAGTATCCCCAGGTCGATAAACGTATTCAGTAAAAGTTTTTCCTTGGTCTGTTTCGGCCATACCCTGCGCAAGAAAATGTCTTACTTTTGTTTTGCTGTTTATTCCATAAGAATTACATGCGGCATTGAGTTTTTGGACATTTGCGGGCTTTAATACTTGTTTTCCAAACCCCATTCGAGCTAACTTACCAGCAGTAATATTAACTGTACCATTAGAAAACCATCCGGTATCACTCTGAGTATCTTCAAGAACAGCTAGGGTTGCTTGCCCTAGATAACCGTCATTTTTGAGACCAAATGCGGCCTGAAATTTTGCAACTAAAGATTTGAGAGAATCGTCATATATAGTGCTATTTGTATTGCAGGAATATCCTTTATTATTTAAAAGAGTTCTACAGGTTTTTACGGAACTTCCGTCATGTCCTACTTTTAAATAAGCATCCCCTAATCGTATTGATGCAAGGGTTGGTGCTACTGAACGTGTTATGTTTGTGTTTTACATAAAATACATCTCCTTGTTTATTATTTAACCGGTTATGTATAATAGAAAGAGTTTAAAAAAATTTGTAAACAATAAATTTATATATTTTTAAATATTCTGCCTAATAATCCTTGAAATCAGCCCAACTGCCACATTACGTTCCTCATCAATCTTAGTAACAACGAAGCTGACCTCATCTTTCTTGCCAGGAAGTCTGTTATCGTAGCAGCTATGAGCCACGGCATTGACTCCGATGTGAAGTCGGACAAAGACGGTGCCTTTATGGATGTCGGTGACGACACCGGCATATTTTCCCTGGATTTTGCATTTGCCAAGGTTAGCCTTACTGGTATTGCCGTTTACACTTTTGACATCGGCCTTTACGGTAATGTTATCCAGTGAAGTTACGGTGACGCTCAGAATGCGGACAAGGATCTGTTCACCCACATGAAAACTTTCCGTAGCATCGCCGAGCCAGTCCCAGGATAAGTCACGGGCCAGAATGGAGCATTCTGCACCAAAGATTTCCACACGGACTACCTTTTCAGCG
>OCSG01001966.1_pt1 | contig 11562 bp, 10 predicted proteins | sample 1538831 | NCBI WGS metagenome assembly OCSG01 (sample SAMN04571729, study PRJEB22368) | human gut metagenome | biome: human gut; material: stool | host: Homo sapiens | place: Luxembourg | collected 2012-09-20 | reverse complement strand
AAACAGCGCCAGCCCGCTTTCGCGGGTCGGCGCTGTTTTTATCAAATGGTCTCACAGAGTTTCGTGCCGCGCACGGCACGAAATAAATTTGAATCGGTTTTCTGCCGCGACATGCGCGTGGCAGAAAACACTTTGCGCGGAGTGGAAAACGGTGAAGCGCCGCCTGCGGCGGAAACAGCAAGCCGTTTTCGAGGAAGCGGCACGATTGGCGCGCCCGAAAGGGTGCGGGAATCGTAATGCCGCGACGGTGCAATGTCGCAGCCGCCCTGCGGGCGGCAAGGCGCAAAACGCAGCGAAACTTTTTCGAAGACGGGGCTTTGCCCCGTCCTCGATTGCTCTTACTTCAGCGCGGCGAGCAGCGCGTCGACGCGGTCAGTCTTCTCCCACGTTACGCCGAGGTCCTCGCGACCCATGTGGCCATAAGCGGCGAGCTGGCGGTAGATGGGGCGGCGCAGATCGAGGTCGCGGATGATGGCGGTCGGGCGCAGGTCGAAGACCTTCTCGACGGCCTCTTCGAGCTTACCGTCATCGACCTTGCCGGTGCCGAACGTCTCAACGAGCACGCTCACGGGATGCGCAACGCCGATAGCGTAGGCGAGCTGAACCTGGCACTTGTCGGCAAGGCCCGCGGCCACAATGTTCTTAGCGACATAGCGCGCGGCGTAAGCGGCACTGCGGTCGACCTTCGTCGGGTCCTTGCCGGAGAATGCGCCGCCGCCGTGCGGGGCGCTGCCGCCGTAGGTGTCGACGATGATCTTGCGGCCGGTCAGGCCGCTGTCGCCCTGCGGGCCGCCGATGACGAAGCGGCCGGTCGGGTTGACATAAATCTTGGTGTTCTCGTCCATCAACTCCGCGGGAACGGTCGGCTTGATGACAAGCTCGATCATGTCCTTGCGGATCTGCTCAAGCGTCGCCTCCGGCGCGTGCTGGGTGGAGAGGACGACCGTGTCGACGCGGACGGGCTTGCCGCTCTCGTCGTACTCGACCGTCACCTGCGTCTTGCCGTCGGGACGGAGATAGTCGACAAGGCCCTGCTTGCGCACGTCGGTCAGCTTCTTTGCCATCTTATGGGAAAGGGAGATCGCGAGCGGCATGAGCTCAGGGGTCTCGGTGCAGGCGTAGCCGAACATCATGCCCTGGTCGCCCGCGCCGTTGTCGAGCTCGCTCGCGCCGCTTTCCTTATTTTCAAAGGAGTTGTCGACGCCCATCGCGATATCGCCGCTCTGCTCGTCGATGTTCGTGATAACGCCGCAGGTGTCGCAGTCAAAGCCGTACTTCGCGCGGTCGTAGCCGATGTCGCGGATGACGTCGCGCGCGATCTTCGGGATGTCGACATAGCAGCTCGTGGTGATCTCGCCCATGATGTGGACAAGGCCGGTGGAGACGGTCGTCTCGCAGGCCACGCGGCCGTTGGGGTCTTTTTCAAGGATCGCGTCGAGCACCGCATCGGAGATCTGGTCGCAGATCTTGTCGGGATGCCCCTCGGTGACGGATTCGGAGGTGAATAAACGTTTTGCCATGGTTCTTTTTCTTCCTTTCTCATTGTTGGGAAAAACAAAAAATACTCTGTCGAACCGACAGAGTATCGCGCTTTCTGCTCTTCCTCATCTTTCGATTCGTTCGTCGGATTTGGCACCTTGCCTCTTCGGGCAGGTTGTCGTGGTGTCATAGGGCCGATCCCTCAACCACTCTCGATGAAGTATTCACTTGTGGCTTTCGCCAAATCGTATTCTACCATGTTTGTGCGTTTTGTCAATCAGTTTTTGAAGATTTTGTGCAAATACTTGACTTTGTCCGGATTTATGCTACAATATTGTTCACAAATTGAATGTCATCGGGGACTTGCGGCCGCAGCCGCAGCGGTCGAGAGATGTCGGATGCGTCCGGTCAAGCAGTGACCGGACTTTTTTTATATTTTTTGAAACAATCGGAGGCTCTTCCATGCAGATTTCCCTTTCCGATCATTTTACGTATCAAAAGCTGCTGCGCTTTGTCGCGCCCAGCATTTTGATGATGATCATCACCTCTATTTACAGCATTGTCGACGGCTTTTTCGTCTCGAACTTCGTCGGCAAAAATTCGTTTGCCGCGCTGAACCTCATCTTTCCCGTCATCATGGCGCTCGCCGCCGTCGGCTTTATGATCGGCACAGGCGGCAGCGCGCTCATCGCCAAAACGCTCGGCGAGGGCAAGCCCAGGAAAGCGAACGAGATCTTCTCCATGCTCGTCATCGTGCTCGCCGTCGGCGGCGCGATTTTAAGCGGCGTGTGCATCGTTTTCCTGCGCCCCATCTCGTTCGCCGTCGGCGCGACGGACCTGACGATCGACGACTGCGTGCTCTATGGGCGCGTACTGCTGGCTGCTCTCCCTTTTTTCATGCTGCAAAACAGCTTCCAGAGCTTTTTGGCGACGGCGGAAAAGCCGCACTTCGGCCTGCGCGTGACGGTGTTCGCGGGGCTGACGAACATGGTACTCGATTTTCTGCTCGTCTACGTGTTCCCGTTCGGGCTTCTCGGTGCGGCGCTCGCCACGGCGTTTTCGCAGATTGTCGGCGCGCTCATCCCGCTTGTCTACTTTCTCCGCCCGAACGATTCACCGCTGCGCCTCACGCGTCCGCGCTTTGACTTCCGCGCCCTCGGCAAGGCTTGCTACAACGGCTCGAGCGAGATGGTCAGCAACCTTTCGACCTCTCTCGTCGGCGTACTCTATAACGTGCAGCTCATGGCGATTGCCAAGGAAAACGGCGTGAATGCCTACGGTGTTCTGATGTACGTGAGCTTCATCTTCATGGCGTTTTTCTTCGGCTATTCCATCGCCGTCACACCCGTCGTCGGCTATCACTACGGCGCGAAGAATCACGCCGAGCTCAAGAGCCTCCTCAAAAAGAGCCTGACCGTCACGCTCATCACGAGCCTTGCGATGACGGCCTCGTCCATCCTGCTGGCAAACCCCATCGCACATCTTTTCGTCGGCTACGACGCGGAGCTGTGCGACATGACGGTCAACGCGCTGCGCATCTACGCGCTCTCATTCCTCGTCTGCGGTTTCAATATCTTCGGTTCGGCGTTTTTCACGGGGCTCAACAATGGCACAGCCAGCGCGCTCATTTCGTTCCTGCGCACGCTCGTCATTCAGGTCGCCGCGGTACTTCTTTTGCCAAAACTTCTCGGCATCAACGGCATCTGGCTCGCCATCACCGTGGCCGAAGCGCTCACACTGATCGTCACAGAAACGCTTTTCCTCCTCGGACGGAAAAAATACCACTACGCATAAAGCAGATCATCCAAACAGCCGCGGTGGCTCGAACCACCGCGGCTGTGCTTGCGCTTTCTGACGGGCTGTGGCATAATAATTCTGTCAAATTCTACTTTTGGAGGTGAATGTTATGTGCTTTTGGTGGTTTATGTTACTATGCGATTTGATCATTCCTATTGTTATGGTCATTGCAGGAAGAATGATGTGGAAGCATTGCCCAAAACATATAAACAGCATGTTAGGATACAGAACAACTCGTTCAATGAAAAATATGGATACATGGAAATTTGCTCATAACTATTGTGGAAAACTTTGGTGGAAAATAGGATGGGTAATGGTTATACCATCTGCCTTGATACATATTCCGTTATACCATAGTGATAAGAATACGATTGGATTTGCAGGGATAATTCTTGTAACAATCCAATGTTTTATTATGATTCTATCAATTTACCCGACAGAAAAAGCTTTGAAAAAACATTTTAATGATGATGGAATACCCAGATAGATTCCAGTTTGTCATTGCCACATAATTGATTTTTCACCGACCGGTGCAATCACCGGTCGTTTTTTCTGCATTTTCCGCTTGACATCTCATATTGTTGTGATATTATTTTGATATCAAATTTGGAGGTGCTTTTTATGGAAGAAAAGATCATCACCGGTCACAAAAACGGCATGCTCGTACTGCTGCTCGAGCTTGTTCTCTACATCGCCGCGGTCGTTTTTCTGATCGTCGGCATCAATGCGGGCTTTCTGCCCCTTGTCGTCCTTTGCGTCATCCTGCTGTTGCTCGGCTGGATCCCACTGTGCGGCCTGCGCGTTCTGAAGCCGCAGGAGGCGCTGGTGCTGACGCTGTTCGGCAAGTACATCGGCACGCTCAAGGGCGAGGGCTTCTACTGGGTCAATCCCTTCTGCTCGTCGTTCAACCCCGCCGCCAAGACGAAGCTCAACCAGTCCGGCGATGTGGACGGCGGCCACAAGGGCACGGACCTTCTCGCTGCCATGCAGGGCGCGTCCGCCGCGGTCGAGGCAGGCGGCAGCAAGAAGATCTCGCTCAAGATCATGACGCTCAACAACGCCCGCCAAAAGATCAACGACTGCCTCGGCAACCCCGTGGAGATCGGAATCGCCGTGATGTGGCGCGTGACCGACACGGCAAAGGCCGTATTCAACGTGGATAACTACAAGGAGTACCTGTCGCTCCAGTGCGACGCGGCGCTGCGCAACATCGTCCGCCTCTATCCCTACGATGTCGCCCCGAACGTCGACACCACGGGCGACGGTCAGGCCGACGAGGGCAGCCTTCGCGGCTCGAGCGAGGTCGTCGCCGCGCGCATCCGCGATGAAATTCAGGCCAAGGTCGCCGACGCGGGCCTTGAGATCATCGAAGCGCGCATCACCTACCTCGCCTATGCGCCCGAGATTGCGGCCGTCATGCTCCAGCGCCAGCAGGCCAGCGCCATCATCGACGCGCGCAAGATGATCGTTGACGGCGCGGTCGGCATGGTCGAAATGGCGCTTGAGCGTCTGGCGGAAAAGGGCACAGTCGAGCTCGACGAGGAGCGCAAGGCGGCCATGGTCTCGAACCTGCTCGTGGTGCTGTGCGGCAACCACGACGCCCAGCCCGTCGTCAACTCCGGAAGCCTGTATTAAGCGCGCCGCGCTACTTTTTGGGAGGCTGCCATGAACGACAACGCCAAAAAGCAGGTGCCCCTGCGCCTGTCCCCCAAGCTCTACGCCGCCATCGCCGCCTGGGCAGAGGACGATTTCCGCTCCGTCAACGGCCAAATCGAGTATCTTTTGACCGAGTGCGTGCGCCAGCGGAAAAAGAACGGCAAATACGTTGGCGAGGAGATCGACGTTCCGCCCGAGCTCGATCTCAAGTGAACAAGTGTTAAGAATGTGGAAAGAATTCGTTTCTTTCCGCATTCTTGCTCTTCATTCCATTCAGGAATAGTCATTTGTTCAAACTTTATTGATGACTTTTCCCCGCTGCTGTGTAATAATGTTTATAAATGTTATTTGATCGAAACGAGGTATCCCGCATTGAAAAAACTCAACCAGGCGATCGACCGCTTTTGTATCCTGCACCCGAATTTTGGCATCCCCAACCTGATGCTCTATGTTGTCATCGGCAACGTGGTGCTGGGGCTTTTGTCCAACTTCTCGAACGGCAACTTTCTGAGCTTCTTCTCCTACACGCTCTCGGGTCTTCTCCATGGGCAGGTCTGGCGGCTCGTCACCTTCGTCCTCATCCCTGAGAGCACGAGTCCGTTCTATCTTCTCATCACCTGCTATTTCTACTACTGGATCGGCTCGACGCTCGAGCGGCAGTGGGGTACGGCCAAGTTTACGACGTATTACCTGAGCGGCATGCTGCTCACCGTCCTCGGCGCGAGCATCGTCAGCCTGATCACGGGCTACAGCATCCCCGTCTACGGTGCAAATTATGTCAACTTTGCCATGTTCATGGCCTTCGCGCTCCTCTATCCCGATGCGCAGGTGCTGCTGTTTTTCGTCTTCCCCATCCGCATGAAGTGGCTCGCATATATTGACGTATTCTACTTCTTCTTCGACATTGTGCGCTACATTGCCGCCGGCAGATGGTACTATTCCATCATGCCCATCGTGGCGCTTTTGAATTTCGTCATTTTCTTCTGGCCCGAGCTTACACGGTTTTGGGGACTCGAACGCCACCAGAGCAAGCAGGCCACGCACTTCCATAACACCGTGCGCGCCCAGCAGCGTCAGGAGCAGTATCAGCAGCAGACGCAGGGCTTCCGCCACAAATGCGCCGTGTGCGGCCGCACGGACGTGACAAATCCTGAACTGCAGTTCCGCTATTGCAGCAAGTGCGCAGGGTACCACTGCTTCTGCTCTGACCACATTTTCAATCACGTCCACTTTACGGACGAGCAGCCATAAGCAAAGAGAGGCAATCATTATGGCATATACGAAAGAACAGGCGTGGGAGCTGCTCACGCAGTACAACAAGGGTGAATTCCACTTAAAGCACGCCAACACCGTCGCCGACGTGATGCGCTGGTACGCGGAAAAGCTCGGCTACGGCGACGAGGCGGACTTCTGGGAGATCGTCGGCCTTCTCCACGACCTTGATTTTGAGATGTATCCCGACGAGCACTGCATCAAGTCGCAGGAGATCATGCGTGAAAACGGTCTCGACGAGCGCCTGATCCGCGCCACCGCCAGTCACGGCTATGGCCTGCACTTTGACGGCCTTCCCGAGCCTCAGCACGAGATGGAAAAGGTCCTCTTTGCCACCGACGAGCTCACAGGCCTGATCGGCGCGGTCGTGCTCATGCGCCCGAGTAAGAGCGTCAGCGATCTTGAGGTCAAGTCCGTCAAAAAAAAGTACAAGGACAAGAAGTTTGCCGCCGGCTGCTCGCGCGAGGTCATCGAGCGCGGCGCGGAAATGCTCGGCTGGGATCTTGACACGCTCATTGAGCAGACGATCCTCGCCATGCGTGCAAGCATTCATGTCGAATAATTTCCCTGCATAACATTTTACCGGTCATCTATTACCTGCGGAAAGGAAGGTGCTTTTATGAGCGATTTTACCCCTACGCCCACGCCGAGTTACAGCGGAAAGCTCCGCAACCATATGCTGATGGTACCCGAGTGCATCAACGAGTGCAGCGGCATCCGCATCTTCGGCAGAACGATCAAGTCCTTTGTCTTTTCCACTGACGTTGCCACCATCGCAAGCGTCAATGCCGATGCGGTGATTGCCGTTTATCCCTTTACCCCGCAGCCGCGCATCGTGCGCGCCGTCATCAGCGTGGCGGATATGCCCGTGTTCTGCGGCGTCGGCGGCGGCTTCACGTCTGGCGCGCGCTCTGTCGCCCAGGCGATGGAGGCTGAGCACTGCGGCGCTTACGGCGTTGTGCTCAACGCGCCCGTTTCGGCGGATATCCTGCGCGACATCAAGTCGCACATCGACATTCCGGTCGTGGCGACCATCGTCTCCGCCACGCAGGACACCGAGGCTCGTATCGCCGCAGGCGTCGACATTTTGAACGTCTCTGCCGCGTCGGAAACGCCGCAGCTCGTCGCCGCGCTCCGCGCCCGTCATCCCGAGATCCCCATCATCGCCACCGGCGGCCCGAAGGATGAGACTATTCGCAAGACCATCGCGGCAGGCGCGAACGCCATCACCTACACCCCGCCCGACAACGGTGTGCTGCTGGCTGAGATCATGCACGCACACCGCGAGCGCTACCGGTAAGCTACATATAAAAAATGCTGGCTCTTATGAGCCAGCATTTTTCTTTTATCTTCACGCTTCCTTGTTCGACACAAACTGGTAGCTGCCTTTGCTGCCCTTCAGCGTGACGATCCCCTTTTCACCGCTCTCCTGCTCATAGGTGAGCGTGATAGTCCCGTCCTCGTTCTGCTCGAGCGAGGTGACCGTGCAGCGCTGGAAATTCGTATCGCCGTGGAGCAGATAATAGGCGTCGTACTCCTCGAGATAGATGAACTGGTCGAGATTCTTTTTGTTCGTCTCGTCCAGTGCCACGCCCAAATACTCCTGCAAAAAGGCGTCCATTTCCGTTCTCTGCGTTTTGATGGGATAATGCTCAAACGCCACCGGGCCGATTGCTGTCTGTTCTGCCTCAGTGACCTCTTCCTGTATTCCTGTCGGGCCATTATAGAAGAGCTCATAGAGGTCGATGTCCGCGGCGGTGTCGTAATAGCTGCTGAGCAGCATATTCGTCATGCACACGCCGCTGCCCACATTGAAAAATTCCGTGTTGAACCATTCGATGTCCACCGCAGACGTCTCATCATCCGGCGGCGGTACGTCGTCCGCGGGCTTTGTGCCGCAAGCGGTCAGTGCGCAGCACAGGGTAAAAAGCAGCAGAAAGATTTTTACTCTCTTCATTTCTCTCATCCTCCGTAAAAGTGGTCCTATTATGATCGCTTCTGCGGCGCAGCCGCACTTTTTACGCCATGGGACTCTCCTCCCTCTCTCCTATTCTCTCAGTACGGGCACGGGAATGCGGAGAACACTGCGTGGCCGTCGACGAGGGTAAAGGGATATTCATAGGCTTCCGTTTTGCCGGTATCCGCCCACGCCTGCGCGATGTCGTCCCACGCAAGCAGCGTGACCGTCTGCGTCAGCACGCCGCTGTCGCCGTCGAGCGCAGCCGTGCACGTGTATCCGCCCAGGCTCTCGTTGCCGCCGCGGCCTGCGGACATGACATAGAGTCTGCCGTCAATATCACGGTAACGCTGCTCAGTGCTGCCCAGCCATTCGTCGGCAAGCTCCGGTGTGACATACCGCAGCAGCAGCGCACGGAGGCCCTCCAGCGTTTCCACGCCCTTGATGTCCGCCAGATCATAAAGATTGCCGTCGACCTCGGCTGTCACATTGTAATCCATCGGCGGATCGTCCATATAAAACCACGACCACAGCGTCGCCGCCGCCTTGAAATCCGCTGTCACGGTCTGCTCCTGCGACACGCTCAGGATCGTCTTCGCATGCTCGCTGAGCGCGTTGTAGAATTCGCTGTACGGCACTGCGAACACCTGCGGCCCCGCCGCATACGGCGCGATGACGTACTGGTCGAACGTGACCGTCAGGCCGTTTTCCGTAAAGTTCAGCGTCGCGAGCGTGGGGAAATCCTGCAAATAAGAGTCATAATCGTCAAAATATCCTTCGCTGAGGCCCTTTTGCGCGATCTGCTCGTAGATATTCCAATAAATGCTCTCCTGCAGCGAGTTTCCCTGCAAATCGCCCTCCTCCGAGGCCAGCGCGTCCAGCGTCAGGAATTCGCCCGTCGTCAGATCAAAACTCCACGCGCGGGTGGCGGAATTCGGATGCACGCCGCCGTAGTAGGTGTAGTTCTCCGCCGCGATGCTCAGGAGCTTCCCCTCGGTCATGTAGGTCTGCGTCAGGCTCAGCTCGTTCGTCCAGTAGCTTCCGTTCAAAAAGACCGATGTGCCGTTTTCCGCATAGAGCTCCTTGGCCTCTGCGGCCATCTGCGCCGCCTCGGACTCAAGACCCGCGAGCACGTTGTTCATCTCCGTGTTGAAGGCGTTCTGCGCCGTGAACTGCGCGGGGTTGCCCGTGCCGCCGTTCGCCGTCACGTTCTCCGCCAGCGTGTAGAGCTCGCCGTCCTCCGTGCGCAGCTCGAGCACCGGCAGTTCGTAGCGCTCCGCCAGAAGCACCGTGCCGTCGTCGGCCTTGTACTCGTTTTCGTAAACTTGCGTCGCGACTTCAAAGTGCAGCGCGCTCGCCTGCGGCGGCGCGTTGTCCTCCGGCCCGCCGGGCGCTCCTGCGCCGCAGGCGGTCAAATTCAGCGCCAGCACGCAGCAAAGCAGCAGCGTCATCCATTTTTTCATTCTGTTCTCCTTTCGAGGTCTCGGTTCCTTGCTCAAACGATCACAGGCCCCTCCGTCCACGCGCTGCTGCCTCTGGCCGCGCGCAGCTCGGGATAGGCGAGCACGTATTGATCTGCCGCGCGCGCCGTCAGAGCGAAGAGGTTCTGCGCCTCCTCGCTCAACGCGCGCACATCGGCGCTCTTGGTCAGCACCGGTGCGCTTCCCGTTTTTTTGATCGTTTTGAGCAGCTTTCGTCCCCGCTCATTGCACGCCAGCACGCGCAGATAGGGGACCTCCGGCGGCACATCCGCCGCCGTCACGTCCAGATACGCCGCAAGCAGCATCCGCCGCAGCCGCGCATAGGCATAGCGCTTCGTCTTCACCGCGGAGAGCAGCTCGTCGACGGACGCTGCCGTCCGCGCTGCGTCATAAAACCGGCGATAAAGGCCTTCATTCCCGCTGTCATAGCGGGCGAAGTCCTCCTCGCACATCGCGCGTAGCCGGGAAAGCACCGCTCGCTCCGCATTCTGCATCGTCACCGGCGCGCGGCCCGCTGCGCATTCGCGCGCATAGATGGCGGCGCTCTCCGTCGTCAGATACGCGGAGGCGTCCTCTCCGTTCGTGAGCAGCTCGCGGATGTGGCTCGCCGAGGCGAAGCCCTTCGCCGCACCCCCGTTGTGCCCGACGACCTTTCGCAATATTGCCAGCGGCGCGATGGTACTGCCGCTTTGCAGCAGCGCCTTGCAGTATTCTACGCCGAGGATATCGTTCGGCTCCCGGAGCACCGCGGCATCCTCGCCGATGAGCGCTCTTGCAGCGCTCTCCCTCGCCGCGGCAAAGGACAGGCCCTTGGCAAGCTCCTCTCGCAGCACGTCGGGAAAATCCGCCCGCAGCAGTGCCTTTGCCGCGCGCTGCAATTTCGCCGCGTTACCGCATTCGCTGCCAAAGGCCAGCGTGTCGACCACGCCCGTCGCCGCCAAAATGCTCACGCCGCCGCGGGCAAAGCCCTCCGCCGACGAAATGGCCCACGGCAGCGGCAGCTCAAGGACTAAATCTGCCCCGCCGCGCACGGCAGCCTCGGCGCGCGCATGCGCGCGTTCAATGGCAAAATCGCCCCGCTGGACAAAATCGCCGCTCATCGCGCACACGACCGCGCACTCTTCCTCGCCTGCCAGACGGCGCAATTCATCAATTTGCCACTTGTGGCCGCGGTGGAAGGGATTATATTCGCATATTATACCAAATACCCTCATGGAAGTCCTCTCAAAGCGGTTACAAAAGAGTTACGTTTTGTTAAATTTACTTGTCTTTGCAAAAAAAGTTGTTATAATATATTTTGTATCGAATTATACATCCGATCAATTTGATTCTTATTTTATCGGAAATTCGGGCGCAATGCAAGCGCCCTCGGAAAAAGGAGTATACTTATGAATGTTCTGGTCATCAACGCAGGTTCTTCTTCCCTGAAGTATCAGCTGCTCAACCCCACCACGGGCGAGCTGCTGGCGAAGGGTCTGTGCGAGCGTATCGGCATCGACGGTCTGTTCACCTATAAGCCCCAGCTTCCCGGCAAGGAAGCCATCAAGGCCGCTTCCGTCTCCATGCCCACCCACAGCGAGGCCATCCAGGCCGTGCTGAACGCGCTCGTCGACGAGAAGAACGGCGTCATCGGCTCCATGAAGGAGATCGACGCTGTCGGCCACCGCGCCGTCCACGGCGGCGAAAAGTTTGCCAAGTCCGTCATCATCACCGACGAGGTCATGCAGGCAATCGAGGAGTGCAATCCCCTCGCCCCGCTCCACAACCCCGCCAACATCATCGGCATCAAGGCCTGCCAGGAGCTCATGCCCGGCGTGCCCATGGTCGCCGTGTTCGACACTGCCTTCCACCAGACCATGCCTCCCGTGGCTTACACCTATGCTCTTCCCTATGAGTACTATGAGAAGGACAAGGTCCGCC
>OCSG01001962.1_pt1 | contig 11593 bp, 6 predicted proteins | sample 1538831 | NCBI WGS metagenome assembly OCSG01 (sample SAMN04571729, study PRJEB22368) | human gut metagenome | biome: human gut; material: stool | host: Homo sapiens | place: Luxembourg | collected 2012-09-20 | reverse complement strand
AGTTTCAAACAACTCAGCTCACAGATGGACTCCTGATGTTCCTATGATGGTTCCAGAGATCAATGCAGACCATGCAGAGGTTATCGAGTTCCAGAAGAAGAGACTTGGAACAGAGAGAGGATTTGTTGCAGTTAAGCCTAACTGCTCAATCCAGAGCTACGCACCGGTACTTACAGCATGGATGCCATTTGAGCCATACGAGGTTATCGTAAGCACATATCAGGCAATCTCAGGAGCAGGTAAGACATTCAAGGATTGGCCTGAGATGCTTGGCAACATCATCCCATATATCGGTGGTGAGGAAGAGAAGTCAGAGAAGGAGCCGCTCAGAATCTGGGGTAAGGTAGACAAGGAGAATGGTGTGATTGTTCCTGCAGAGGGAATCACTATCACAAGCCAGTGCATCAGAGTCCCAGTTCTCAACGGACATACAGCAACTGTATTTGTAAAGTTCAGAAAGAACCCTACAAAGGAGCAGCTTATCGAGGCTATGACAAGCTTCAAGGGCGCGCCTCAGGAGCTTGGTCTTCCAAGTGCACCAAAGCAGTTTATCCAGTACCTTGAGGAGGACAACAGACCACAGGTTGCTCTGGACGTTGACTTCGAGAAAGGTATGGGTATCAGCGTTGGACGTCTCCGTGAGGATTCAGTATATGACTGGAAGTTCGTTGGCCTTTCACACAACACTGTAAGAGGTGCTGCAGGTGGTGCAGTTCTCTGTGCAGAGCTTCTGAAGGCTAAGGGATATATCACAAAGAAGTAATAAATTATATGGATATTTGAAGTGTCTGTGCTAACAATATCATAAAGATTTGCCGGGATAATGTTGCTGCTATGAAGTGAACATGCTCCGGCAATTTTTTTGTTTTGCATGGCGTTATATTATGCAGTATTATTGATAACATTATGTTGACATTGCACAAACAGGTATACTAAAATTAGATTAATTGTAAATAAACCATGAATTACTAAGGGAGGTATTTTATGAGAAAAGGGAAGAGATGGCTGGCAGCGGCTGTGAGTGCAGCGATGATTGTCCAGTCACTGGCCAGTGTTGGCCCGGTTTATGCAGCGGATGATGGCGTATCCATAGCTGACACGTTTACGGATTCGTCGTTTAGAAGCTATGTGTCGAGTAATTTCGATACAGACAGTAATGGTTATCTGTCAGATGCGGAGATCTCGAATGTAACATCTATAGATGTTTCGAAGTGTTCTCCTGCTATATCAAGTTTGAATGGCGTAGAATTGTTCACCAATCTGTCAAAGCTGGATTGTAATGAGCAGTCTATAAGGAATCTTGATATAGAGAATCTTGAGAATCTTGAATATATAGATGTCTCAAGTAACAGAATAGACAGTCTGACCTTGCCGGTAAGTGCAGAGAAACTTACATATCTTGATATAAGTGGGAACAAGATCACAAGCCTTACATCTCTGGCTGATTACAATAATCTTGTACTGCTCAATGCCAATTCAACAAACCTTTCATCGATAGATGTCAGCAATATGAAGGGGCTTAAGGTGCTTGGCGTAAGTGGAACCACCATATCAACACTTGATCTTGGCTCAAACATGGAGCTTACAACACTTTATTGTGACAGCATGCGTTCACTGCCTGTCCTTGATGTGTCAGGTCATGAGAAGCTTAAGAATCTTTATTGTGCTGGAGCAAAGAGCGACAGTGGAGTTGTTGTTCGTTCGTCAATTACCAAGCTTGACGTATCCGGTGATATAGTCCTTGGTTCGCTTGATTGTTCAAATAGCTATGTGGCTGAGCTGAACATAGACAATACCCCGGCGCTTACAACACTTGATTGTTCTAACACGAGACTTACATCAATAGATGTGTCAAAGAACACAAGTCTTAGCTACCTTGATGTCAGCAGCAATGTTCTGGGTGCGGTGGATTTTACTGCGAATACAGCACTTAGAGAGCTTTATGTCAAGGATACTGGCATAAATAAGCTTGATGTATCTACTCTCACCAATCTGGTTAATCTTGACGCATCATCAAATTCTCTTGCAGAGCTTGATATAGCATCAAACAGTTTATTGGAGAAGCTTTATATTTCAGACAATAATATCCAGGGTATAAAGCTTGATGGTCATCCTGACCTGAAAGAACTTGAGATTGACAACAACAATCTTGTGGCCATAGATATATCAGTGTGTCCTAAACTTTATGGCGATGATGGTGTGTTCAGTTGCAGTGGGAATAGCAGGGATATAACACTTGATACTACGAACTATGATTATGATTTTAGCGATTTTTCAAAAGTCTATGGTTTGCATAAGGCGTGGTATGACTATGAACTTCCTGTTGCTGTAGATAACAACGGCAAGCCTTTAACGGATGATAATGGGGTTGAAATTCATAAACGAAACAGGAATACTACAGGATACGCAGGAATACAGGGCATAGATGCCAGCAATGAGGCGTCATCCGTGACTGGAGGACAGCTTGATGGATATATATTTACAGCGGAGCCGGATGCGGAGAAGATTACATACAATTACTATACAGGAGCAGGAATGGGGAAGGTCAAGTTCACACTCAACATTCTTAACCCGCTCAAGGTCACAGTATGGTATACAACTGATGGAAATGTTGTAAAGTCAGACAGTTCTACACTCAGCTTCAGAGTTGGTGATACGACTACACTTACAGCTACGGATGACGAAAAGAATCCACACAAGAACATAACATGGAGTTCGTCAAATGAAAGAGTTGCACAGATAGACAGGGAGACAGGAGAACTGACCTGTGTTTCGGCGGGAACAGCTCAGATTAACATTCTGCTGAATGATCGTGCTATAGGATATGTGAATATGGAGTGTCACAAGCCTGTTACCGGACTTTATCTTGTAGATCAGAACGAGAAGGATGATGCAGGCAACCAGATAACATACGAGAATGGCGCAGTCATCAACATGGACTGTGGAACATATCCAAGAAATGGCTCTAAGAAGCTGGATGTAAAGTGTGTTACCGAGGATGGTCTTGCATCCAAAGAGATATCAGGATTCACTTGTAAGGTGACTGATGCGGATGGCAAAGAAAACAATAAGGTTTTGTCGTTTAATACATCAAGTAAGACTATAACAACAAGAGGTGCAGGAATCGCATTCCTTCATTTTACATCAACTGATAATCCTGATGTAGAGACAGTAATTCAGGTAAATGTTGAACAGAGAGTAAACAGCGTGACACTTTCACAGTCTAGAATGACGATCATTGCAGGTGGAAGCAGTAATCTCGTTGCTACGGTTTCTCCAAATACTGCAGTGGAGCAGAGCGTTGTATGGTCATCATCAAATGAGAGCATTGCTACGGTCGATGCCGAGGGAAATGTGAAGGCAGTCAATCCGGGAGAAGCTGATATCATATGTACATCTGTTGATACTGAGCAGGTGTACGGCAAGTGTCATGTGACTGTACAGCCGCCTGTAAAAGGTTTGACTCTCAATATGAACAGTGCAGAATTGCTGCTCGGAGCAGATACGGAAAGCAGAACAGTATCACTTGAGGCTGTTATCGATGCGGATGATGCAAGTATTTACAAGAATTTGAAGTGGACATCGTCAGATACAAACGTTGCTTCGGTGTCATATAGTTCAACAGATAAGACAAAGGCTACAGTTACTGCCAGATCAGCAGGAACTGCTGTTATCAGATTTTCAATTTCAGATGATGAGTATGTGGATTGCAACATTACAGTAAAGCAGAGAGTTACAAGCCTTAGAATAAACAGAGACAAGACAACAATATATGCTGGTGATACACTGCAGGTAACAAGCACTGCATCCCCTGCAACTGCATCGAATCAGGAAGTCATCTGGGCATCATCAGACGAGAGTGTTGCAAGCATTGACAAGGATGGTTTGATAACAGCCCTCGACAGAGGAACCACAGTTATCACAGCTACAGCAGTTGATGGAAGTGAGAAAACAACATCATTCACTCTTACAGTAAAGAAGTATGTAAGTGCTATAACACTTGACAAGGAGAAGCTCACTCTGTATGTGGGTGAACGAGGAACTGTTAAGCAGACCGTACTTCCAGAAGATGCAAATGACAGAAATGTTATATGGCAGTCAAGTGATCCGGGTGTTGCAACAGTATCAAACGGAACAATAACAGGTGTTAAAGCCGGAACAACAACAATAACATGTACTGCAAGAGATGGAAGTAACATATCAAAGACATGTGAGGTCACTGTTATTCAGCAGATTTCATCCATAGTTCTTGCTGAGACTAACAAGACAGTAAATGTTGGCGATAAATTTGTAGTAAATACAACTATCAATCCAGAGGATGCAGCCAGTGCAGCACTGAAGTGGACATCATCAAGTGATGCAGTTGCAACAGTAAATGAGAACGGTGAGATAGTAGCTAAGGGCCGTGGTACAGCGACAATCACATGCGAGGCTGTCGAAGGCATTGAAGGAAGAAAGGCCAAGGCAGCTCTCAGACTTACAGTTAACCAGCCGGTTACAGGAATAAAACTTAATCAGACAAAACTGAATCTGTTTGTGGGTAAACAGGGCAGAATAACATCGACTGTAGCTCCTGCTAACGCAAATAACAGAAATGTTGAGTGGACAACTTCTAACAGCAAGGTAGCAACTGTAAACAATGGTACTATCACAGCAGTATCAAAGGGAACAGCAGTTATCACATGTAAGGCTAAGGATGGAAGCGGCAAGCTTGCAAAGTGTACTGTTACGGTTTCACAGCCTGTAACATCCATCAAGCTCAATGCAACAAACAAGACTATCAAGAAGGGTGCGACATTCACACTCAAGGCAACTGTAGGTCCTGCAGCGGCAAACAATAAGGCGGTTACATGGTCATCATCGAACACCAAGGTTGCAACAGTTTCGTCAACAGGAGTTGTCAAGGCTGTTGGAAAGGGTTCGGCAGTTATCACATGTAAATCAAAGGACGGAAGCAATATTACTGCCAAGTGTACAATCAATTCAGTTATTATGGTTTCTTCGATCAAGTTAAACAAGAAGACAGCAACCATAAAGAGAAAGGGAAAGATAACACTCAGGGCAACAGTAGGTCCTGCAACTGCAAACAACAAGGCAGTTACCTGGGTTTCCTCAAATAAGAAGATAGCTACTGTAACAACAAGAGGAACAGTAGTAGGTAAGAAGAAGGGGCGTGCGGTAATTACATGTAAGGCTAAGGATGGCAGTGGTAAGTATGCAAAGTGTACAATCAGAGTAAAATAAAAATATAACAACATACAGTTGGGAGATATGATCTTAACCGTCAGGCCTGCAAAACAGGTCTGACGGTTTTTTACGTATATTGTTCTTTGCTGTTCTTTATTTTTATTTAACGTTAAAAAATGTTGTAAGCAAATAGCAATTGTGATAAACTATTAGAAAAATTGATTTCATTTACATGGAGGCATTTATAGATATGAAGAAGCTTATTTTAGTTACATCACCACCAGCATGTGGAAAGACATTTATTTCAAAGCAGGTTGCAAAGGCACTTCACAATTGTGTATACCTTGACAAGGATACACTTATCGTACTTTCAAAGCAGATATTTGTAGTTGCCGGACAGGAGTACAACCGTTCATCAGACTTCTTCCAGAAGGAGATCAGAGATTACGAGTATTACTGTGTGCTGGATCTTGCATTTGAGGCATTGGATTACAATGATACAGTTCTCATCAATGCTCCGTTCACAGAGGAGATCAGAGATGATGAGTATCTTGACAATCTTCGCGCTAAGCTTGCAGAGAAAGATGCAGAGCTCTTCGTTATCTGGGTAAATACAAGAAAAGATGTATGTCATGAGAGAATGATCAAGAGAGCTTCAGACAGAGATACATGGAAGCTTGAGCACTGGGATGAGTACATCAACAGCCAGAACTTCAATCCGCCTACAAACATCAAGGATCTCTTCATATTCGAGAACTCATCAGAGGAGGAATATGAGGATTCGATCAAGAAGGTTGTCAAGGCTGTGAGAGGTTAATTGGCACATACAATAAAATATTTATGACAGGAGTAGAGAATATGGCAACAATCAGAAGTTTTAGAGCCTATAGACCGAGACCAGATGTTGCAGGCAGAGTAGCTGCCTTGCCATACGATGTGTATAACCGTCAGGAAGCAGAGATAGAGGTCAAGCGCGAACCATTATCATTTTTGAAAGTGGACAGAGCAGAGACATCCTTTGGACCAGATGTGGATACATATGCTCCATGTGTATATGATAAGGCTGGTCAGCTGCTTCAGGGCATGATAGATGATGGAACATATATCATGGAGCGCAGACCAGTCTATTATATTTATGAGCTTATCATGGATGGCAGGCATCAGACAGGACTCGTGGCATGTTCTTCTATAGATGACTATATGAATGGAGTCATCAAGAAGCATGAGAATACCAGAGAGGACAAGGAGATAGACAGAATAAAGCATGTCGAGGCATGCGGAGCGCAGACGGGACCTATATTCCTTGCGTACAGAGCGATAGATAAGGTTGACGAGATCATCGATAGAGTGAAGAAGGGTGATAAGTTGTACGGCTTCACATCACCTGACGGGATCACTCACAACGTATGGATAATAGATGGCCAGGAAGATATAGACACCATCAGAGCTGCATTTGAAGGAGTGGACGATATCTATATAGCGGATGGACACCACAGGGCGGCATCGGCCGTCAAGGCGGGAATCCATATGAGAGAGAAGAATCCGGGATATACCGGGGATGAGGAATTCAATTATTTCCTCTCTGTACTTTTCCCTCATGACCAGCTTATGATCATGCCGTACAACAGAGTGGTAAAGGATCTCAACGGACATGACAAGCAGGAATTCATGGATGAGGTTTCAAAGATATTTGATGTGACAGCCAGTGATGTTCCGGTGGAACCACAGGTCAAAGGACAGGTGGGAATGTACATGGATGGAAGCTGGTACAGACTGGATGTCAGAGAAGGTATTGTTCCGGATGATGTCGTGGGCAGACTTGACGTATCGGTACTTCAGGACAATGTGCTTGCACCGATACTTGGAATACATGATCCGAGAACTGATCAGAGGATCATGTTCGTAGGTGGAATCAGAGGACTTGCAGAGCTTGAGCGTCTGGTGGATGGAGGAATGGCGGTTGCATTCTCGATGTATCCGACATCCATCACTGAACTGTTCGACATTGCAGATGCGGGACTTCTCATGCCTCCAAAGTCAACGTGGTTTGAGCCAAAGCTCAGAAGCGGAATATTTATACACAAGATAGACTAACATTAGGAGAAGGGGTTTTATGGAGATATTTGTATTGAAATCAGATGAGGTTGCAGCGATAACAAGGGGTACGCATGGCAACCCTCATCATATTCTTGGTATGCACCAGTGTCTTAATGACTGCTATGTAAATGCATACCTTCCGAGGGCTACGGCTGCGTTTGTTCTCAGGATAAATGAAGAAACGGGCGAGCCGATATTTAAATATCCTATGACCGAGATAGGTTCACAGGGATTTTTTACAGTGAAGATCGAGGATAGCGGGGCATTTGCATATAAGCTCATAACAGAAGGCGAGCAGGCGGCTGAATTCTATGATCCGTATTCATTCGGATACAGCGTGGATCCAGTCAATGTCATGAAGGTGGTAAATGGAGACGATGGAATATTGTCGGATTTCCATGTAAAGGATCTGTTTGGAGCAAGACAGATCACGCTCGATGGTGTACAGGGTGTATCGTTCTGCATGAATATGCCGGGGGCAACCAGGGTCAGTGTGGTCGGAGATTTCAACGGATGGGATGGACGCGTGAATCCTATGAGAAGGATTGACTACACTGATATGTTTGAGCTGTTCATTCCGGGCGATCTCATGAATACCAGATACAAATTCGAGGCATTATACAGAGATGGAAATACAGATATATTTGCAGACCCTTACGCTGAGGTTTATGAGGTGGCACCGGGAAATGCGTCGGTACTTGCAAAGCTTGAGTATAGCTGGTTAGACTCTTCATATATGAAGAAGAGAGGCAGTGTATCTGCCCCGGTAAATATATATGAGGTCCACATGCCGACATGGAAGAGAAACTCAGATGGATATCCTCTTAACTATCTCGAATTTGGCAAAGAGGCTGCCATGTACGTGAAGAATATGGGATACAACTACATACAGTTTATGCCACTTATGGAATATAGAGATGACAATGGCTGGGGCTATGATACCGTGGGAATGTTCGCTCCGACATCGAGATTTGGAACACCTACGGAGTTCATGGCTATGGTCGACCATTTCCACAGCAAGGGAATAGGCGTTATCATGGATATGGTATCTGTGAGGGATGTGGATTGCATCGCATATTGGATAGACACATATCATCTGGACGGAGTAAGGCTGGAGGACGAGGAACTTATCAGAGCATTGAGAACAACCCTCGGCACTGCAGGCGATGCTGTCATGACAGATCTCAGGTGGAATAATGAAGCTGTGTCCAGAGTGACAGATTTCATGATGATACCTCCAGTGAACAGAGGAAGCTTTACGGATTATACATGTGGTATACCATTTGACGAGAATGATGATACCGTATGGGCGCTCAGCCATGATGAGGTTGCATATGAGCGTGGAAGTTACGCATCCAAGATGTCGGGTGGCTATGAGGACAAGTATGCTGATCTCAGACTTCTGTTTGGTCTCACCATGTCACTACCGGGAAGAAAGCTGACGTTTATGGGACAGGAATTAGGCGGATTTGCCGGGTTTGACGGAAGAACCCAGATCGACTGGTCGGTTCTTGAGTTCGATGCAAACAGCTATTTTCAGAAATATATAAAGGAACTCAACAAATTATACGATACAAAGAATGCTCTGTGCGGTGATGGCAGGGACCTTGCCGGCAGTGCACTTGATATACAGGAGAAGGGACAGGTAATATCATTTGTAAGACATGGTTTGGATGTCGCAGATGATGTGTATATTGTCTGCAACTTCGGACTTAAAAATGTGACAGGATATAAGCTTCCGGTTGAGACGGATGGAAAGTACAGAGAGATCTTCTCAAGTGATAACCTGAAATACGGAGGCGAGGGCAACAATAACAAAGGATATGAGACTGCTGCGGATGGCGTGATAGAAGTGAGTGCTCCTGCACTGTCATTTGCAGTGTTTGCCCATGTAAAATAGGAGGAATAGACATTTATGCTATTGATTGGTGATCTGTATAACATGGCGGCTGATACTGCGACCACAGAGAGTGTGGTCGGGGATGCGGTGAAGGAGGCCACGGATCAGGTAAGTATCGTAGGGCAGTATATCCAGAAGCTTACAGACTGGTGTATGTCCAAGCTTGGCAGTATAGTTGTGGCTGTCATATTCATGGTCGTCTGCTTCAAGCTGGTGAAGTTGCTGCTCAGGATACTCAGGAAGAGTTTTGAGAGGTCTGGATCCAAGCGTTGCTGGTTTTTTCATATCTGCGGTCAAGATTGTTCTGAATGTGTTGATCGTGCTCACTGCGGCGAGCATTGTGGGATTTCAGATCACTTCATTTATAACTATACTAGGCACAGCGGGGGTTACCCTCGGACTTGCACTTCAGGGAAGTCTGTCGAATCTTGCGGGCGGCTTGTTGATTCTCATATTAAAACCATTCAGGGTCGGTGACTATATTGTGGAGAACAATACCCACTGCGAAGGAACAGTCGTGTCCATAGACATATTCTATACAAGGCTGATAACTTTCGACAACAAATCAGTCGTCATACCGAATGGCAACATATCCAACACATCCCTTGTGAATGTGACAGAGCATGATATGAGGAGGGTGGATATACCATTTTCTGTTGCGTATGATTCTGATATGGAGAAGGTCAAGAGGGTTACCATTGAGACCATTAAGGATGTGGATGGTTATCTTCCGGATGAGCAGATTCTGTTCTATATAGATGAATTTGCAGACAGTGGGATCAATATGTATGTGAAGTTCTATGCGACGATAGAGAAGTTCTTTGATGCCAAGTGGGATGCCATGTGGAAGCTGAAAAAGGCATTTGACGAGAATGACATAGAGATTCCATTTAATCAGATGGATGTACACATGAAATAAATACTCAATAATCCACATATGATGTCTGATTTCTTGCAAAAATAAAAGCAATCGAGTATAATCATGTGGATGTAGATATCAAAGACCGTGTATTTAGTATACATGGTCTTAATATAAATTTGTTTAAGGAGTGATTGATATGACAAAGATTGATATTATCTCAGGCTTCCTTGGAGCTGGCAAGACAACGTTGATCAAGAAACTTATTGAGCAGGCATTTAAGGGAGAGAAGCTGGTTCTCATAGAGAACGAGTTTGGTGAGATAGGAATCGATGGCGGTTTCCTGAAGGATGCCGGCGTTCTCAGGTTGTATCTGTTGTTCACTGGTCGGAGATTTCGGTACTGCACTTAAGCAGGTTATCACAGATTACACACCTGACAGGATCATCATTGAGCCATCAGGAGTTGGCAAGCTGTCTGACGTTATCAAGGCAGTAAAGGATGTATCAGGAGATCTTGATGTAGAGCTCGACAGCTACACAACAGTTGCCGATGTGTCAAAGGTTAAGATTTATATGAAGAACTTTGGCGAGTTCTTCAACAACCAGATCGAAAGTGCTAACACTATCATCTTGAGCAGAACACAGACTACTACACAGGACAAGATAGAGAAGGCTGTAGCCATGATCAGAGAGAAGAACGATCATGCAACCATCATTACAACTCCATGGGATGAGATCGATGGAGCAGCCATCAGAGAGGCTATGCAGAACTACAAGTCTCTTGAGGAGACAATGATGGATGAGGCTAAGAAGGGACATGATCATGACCACGACCACGGCGATGAGTGCACATGTGGCTGTCACGACCATGACCATCATCACGACCATGATGACGACCATGAGCATCATCACGACCACGATGAGCACGAGCATCACCACGACCACGATGACCACGATCATCATCATGATCACGACCATGGCGATGAGTGTACATGTGGCTGCCATGACCATGATCACCACCATCATCATGCAGATGAGGTATTTACAAGCTGGGGCAAGGAGACACCACACAAGTACAATGAGGACAAACTCAGAGAGATCCTTGACACTCTGGCTGACACAGAGAAGTACGGTGTTATCCTCAGAGCAAAGGGTATCGTACCTAGCGATGCAGGTGAGTGGCTGTACTTTGATCTTGTACCAGGCGAGTTTGAGGTCAGAAAGGGCAAAGCTGACATCACTGGTAAGCTTTGCGTAATAGGAAGCAAGCTTAAGGAGGACGACCTTGCAGAACTGTTCGAGGTTTAAGCAGGTTGTTCTATGATAAGGAGTTAATATGATGGGACGTCAGAATAAAGAGATACCTGTATATGTGTTCATGGGATTCCTTGAGAGCGGTAAGACAACATTTGCCAAGGAGACCCTGATGGACAGAGGCTTTACAGGTGGAGCCAAGACACTTCTTCTCGTCTGTGAGGACGGAGAGGAGGAGTATGATCTTGAGGCTCTGAAGAAGGCTAATATATATACAGAGTTCATAGAGGAAGA
>OCSG01001959.1_pt1 | contig 11608 bp, 10 predicted proteins | sample 1538831 | NCBI WGS metagenome assembly OCSG01 (sample SAMN04571729, study PRJEB22368) | human gut metagenome | biome: human gut; material: stool | host: Homo sapiens | place: Luxembourg | collected 2012-09-20 | reverse complement strand
AAAGTTATTAATATAAAATAATAATTATAAAGATAATAAATTTAAGAAATAAAAATTTATTTTAAATGGGAATCGTTTCCGAGTAGTGAAATGATTTTAGTAAAAAAATATATTTTTTTATTGGATATGTAAATATTTACAGAAAACTGTAAGTAAATTTATATATATTAATATTTAGGGGAGTGAGATTTTATGAGGATTAAAAAATTATTATCTATTGCAGTAGCAACAAGTTTAGTTGCAAGTGCTTTTGTAGGATGTGGAAGTAGCAATTCAACTAATGGAGAAGCAAATAGTGATTCTACATCTAAATCAACACAGGAAATTTATTTCTTAAATTTCAAGCCAGAAATTGCTGATGTATATAAAAAGATTGCTAAAGATTATGAAGCCGAAACTGGAGTTAAGGTTAAGGTTGAAACTGCAGCAAGTGGTACTTATGAGCAAACATTAAAATCAGAAATTGCCAAAAAAGATGCTCCAACAATATTCCAAATTAATGGTCCAGTTGGATATCAATCATGGAAAGATTATTGTTTAGATTTAAAGGATACTGAACTTTATAATCATTTACTTGATAAGAGTTTAGCTGTTACAAGTGGTGAAGGAGTATATGGAATTCCATATGCTGTTGAAGGATATGGAATAATATATAATGATGAAATAATGCAAAAATATTTTGCTTTATCTAATAAAAAGACAGATGTAAACTCTGCAGATGAAATTAATAATTTTGAAAAATTAAAAGCTGTTGTAGAAGATATGGAGGCAAATAAGGATGCTTTAGGAATTCAAGGTGTATTTGCTTCAACTTCAATGGCATCAGGTAATGCGTGGAGATGGGAAACTCACTTAGCTAATTTACCATTATATTATGAATTTAAAGATGATGCAGGTGAAAATGGAGATGTTATTCAAACAGGAATAGATGCTAAGGAAATTGATTTTAAATATAATGAAAACTATAAAAATATATATGACTTATATACTGACAACTCTGTTTCAGAAAAAGGTATATTAGGAAATAAGAGTGTAGATGATTCAATGGCTGAATTTGCATTAGGTGATTGTGCTATGGTTCAAAATGGTAATTGGGCTTGGTCACAAATTAATGATATTAATGGTAATACTGTTAAAGCAGAAAATATTAAATTTATGTCAATATATACAGGTATTAAAGGTGAAGAAAACCAAGGTATTTGTATTGGTACTGAAAATTATTTAGCTATCAATAGTCAAGTATCTGAAGAAAAACAACAAGCATCAATTGATTTTATAAATTGGTTATTTACAAGTGATACAGGAAAAGCTTATGTTTCTGGTGATTTAGGATTTATTGCTCCATTTGATACATTTAATGATGATGAAAAACCAGCAGATCCATTATCTAAAGAAGTTATTAATTGGATGAGTAAAGATAATATTAATACTGTTCCATGGGTATTCCAAGCATTCCCAAGTCAAAACTTTAAAGATACTTTTGCAAGTGCTTTACTTGAATATGTACAAGGAACTCAAGATTGGAATTATGTTGTGAATACAGTAAAGGATTCTTGGAAGGCTGAAAAGGCTCAATGATAATTTAAACTAATAGCAGCATATATAATATGTGCTGCTTTTAGTTTAAAATTACTATAATTATAAAAGTTAGGGGTGAAATACTATGCAAAAAGGATTAAAAAAATATTTTTGGTTATTTGCATTACCAACATTAATAGCTTTTGCTATAGCATTTTTAGTACCATTTGTAATGGGTATTTATTTATCTTTTACTAAGTTTACTACAGTTACTAATGCAACTTTTGTTGGATTAGATAATTATAAAAAGGTATTTATAACTCCAGAGTTTACAAATGCGTTAATATTTACAACAAAATTTGTTATTGTATCTGTTATTACAGTAAATATTTGTGCTTTTGCTTTAGCATATCTTTTAACAAGAAAATTAAAAGGAACTAATATATTTAGAACTGTATTTTTTATGCCAAATCTTATAGGTGGTATTGTTCTAGGATATATTTGGCTAATAATTATTAATGGGGTATTAAATTATTTTGGAGTAAATTTAACTATGGATCCTAAGTATGGATTTTGGGGATTAGTTATATTACTTAATTGGCAACAAATTGGATATATGATGATAATATATATTGCAGGTATACAAAATATACCTGGAGAGCTTATTGAAAGTGCTAAAATAGATGGAGCATCAAAGTGGATGACATTAAAAAAGGTTATAATTCCATTAGTTATGCCATCAATAACAATTTGTCTTTTCTTAACAATGTCAAATGCATTTAAATTATTCGATCAAAACTTAGCATTAACTGATGGTGCACCAGGAAATAAAACAGCAATGCTTGCATTAGATATTTATAAGACATTTTATGGAAGAGTAGGCTGGGAAGGTGTAGGTCAAGCTAAGGCGGTAATTTTCTTCCTAATTGTAGCAGCTATAATGTTACTTCAATTAAATATGACTAGGAAAAAGGAGGTTGAAAATTAATGGAAGCTAAATTAGATAATAAAGTAGAAGTTGAATTAAAATATAAACCAAAGAAAAAGAATAACGAACTTATATACATTATATTAACTATTTTAAGCATAGCGTTTTTAGCTCCTATTTTTATAGTTTTATATAATTCCTTTAAAGGAAAGTTATATATAAGTAGAGCACCATTTGCTTTACCAAATAAAGTTACATTTTCAGGATTACAAAATTATATAGGAGGAGTTGAAAAAACAGGATTTTTAGCAGCCTTTGGATATTCTGTCTTTATAACAGTTTGCTCAACTGCAGTTATAGTATTATTTACATCAATGACTGCATGGTATATTACAAGGATTAAATCCAAATTTACAAGTGCATTATATTATTTATTTGTATTATCAATGATAGTACCATTTCAAATGGTTATGTTTCCAATGAGTAAAGTTGCAAATATATTAAGTTTAGATAATCCAATAGGAATAATAGTAATATATCTTGGATTTGGTTCTGGATTGTCTGTTTTTATGTTTAGTGGTTTTGTTAAATCTATTCCAATTGATATAGAAGAAGCAGCAATGATAGATGGATGTACACCAGTAAAAACATTCTTTTTGATTGTTTTACCATTGCTAAAGCCAATAGCAATTACAGTTTCCATATTAAATGTAATGTGGATATGGAATGACTATTTATTACCATATTTACTTTTAGGAACAAATTATAAAACTATTCCAATTGCAGTACAATATTTACGTGGTGGCTATGGTGCTGTAGATATGGGAGCAATGATGGCTGTTTTAGTTCTTGCTATTATACCAATTATAATTTTCTATTTAACATGTCAAAAACATATAATCGAAGGTGTTGCAGCAGGAGCTGTTAAAGGATAAAGTTAATATGAATTAAGGACCAGTGATTTATATATCACTGGTCATTTAAATTAATTAAATATTATTAATATTATTTAAAATAGATCCTTTTAGTAAAAAGAAAATTTTAATGAAACTACTATTACTATGATTATAGTAGTTAATATTGGAATTACAACAGAAGTCATAAATATGTCTTTATAACTTTCCTTATGAGTTAAACCACAAATTGCAAGAGTGGTTATAACAGCACCATTATGAGGTAAGGTATCTAAACCACCAGATGATAATGCTGCAATTCTATGTAATATTTCTGGAGAAATTGAGAAGTTCTGACTCATTTCTATAAAAGTTGGTGCAAGAGCAGATAAACTTATACCTAATCCACCTGAAGCAGAAGCAGTAAGCCCACAAATAATATTAACAGATATTGCTTCAGAAATAATTGGATTAGCAGAAATATTCATTATACTTGTTTGGATAGCTGTAAAAATTGGCAATGCTTTAATTATACTACCATATCCAACTATTGCACTTGAGTTAAGCAAAGGTAAAAAGGCATTTTTTACTCCTTCATTAAGAGAGGAATTTAAATTTTTAAAGTTTTTAAAATTAAGTAATATTATATATATAATTGCTAAAACAATGGAAATTATTACACTCCATGTACCAGATACTTTATCTAAAGTGACACCATATTTATCTAGGTAACTTCCATCAATATTAGGAAAATAAAATTTAGATAATGTAAAATTAGTTATAAATATAATTAATATAGGCATTATTGACAAAATAATATTAGGTAAATTTTCATTTGAATTTATTTTATGGGTATTTTTATAATTTCCATATCCCTCACCATTAATATTTGCTTTTTTAGCTCTGTTTGTAAGCCATAGCATACCTAAAGTAAACATTATTATACTAGCTATAATGCCAAGTATAGGTGATGCAAATGTATCTGTTCCAAAGTAACTCATAGGAATTACATTTTGAATTTCAGGAGAGCCAGGCATAGCAGTCATTGTAAAGGTGAAGGCACCTAGTGCTATAGTTCCAGGTATAAGTCTTTTGGGAATATCAGCTTCTTTAAATAAAATATTTGCAAGTGGATATAAAATAAATGCAACAACAAAAAGTGATACGCCTCCATAAGTTAAAAAGGCACCAGATAAAACTATTGCAAGTATTGCTTTATCTTTACCTAATTTGTTTGTGATAAATGAAGCAATAGATTTACCATATCCAGCTTCATCCATTAATTTTGCAAAAATTGCACCAGTTAAAAATAAAGGGAAATAACTTTTTACAAATCCAGAAAATCCATTCATATAAACTTCAGTATAGTTAGCCATTAAATGAGCATTAAGTCCATTAGAAATTAAAATAGTTAATAACCCTATAATAGGTGCAGTTATTATTGTTGAATATCCCTTATATGCTAAATACATAATTAGAGATAATGAAATTATTAAACTAATTAAGCTTATCATTTGTTTTCTCCTTACTTTTTTACTAATTTTATTATATGTACTAATTAAGAAAAGTATTATATAATGAATATAAATAGATAATAATTATTATATAATAAAAATATAATTAGTAAATAAATATTTTTATAAAGGAAACTTACTACTTACATTCGTTTGTAGAAGTAAGTTCAATTATCTAAATTAAAATTTACAATTTTACTTATAATGGAAAGGGATAAAAGAAATGAATAAAAAAGAATTAAAAGAAAAAAAGCAAATTGAAATAGAAGCACCTAAAAAAATAAAATATCAATGTTTACATACTGAAGAAGCGCGAGAATGTACATGTATCAGAAGTAAAGGCTTAGTATTAAAAAAATAATTTTAAAAGCAACATTAATTATTTTTATAACTTAATTAATGTTGCTTTTTTTTTATTTAGAAGCTAAGAATATGTTATATATGGGGGGGCCATTGTTAGAGTAAGTGTTATAACAGCTAGTCATCAGATAAATTTTTAAATTTAATATTGTTTATTTGTATAGTTTGTATTACAATTAACAATACAAACTATACAAAGGGGGATAAATTATGATTATTAAATTAGATATGACTAGCAATATTCCTATTTATGTACAATTAAGAAATGAAATTGTAATGGGAATTGGAAGAGGAGAATTAAAAAAGGGGGAAGGGTTGCCAACAGTTAGACAAATGGCAGAAGATATAGGGGTTAATAATATGACTGTTAATAAGGCATATACAATACTAAAAAATGAAGGATATATAGAAATAGATAGACGTCATGGAGCTAAGGTTAGTCCATCATTAGATACAAGCAAAGAATTTAAGGAAAAATTAGAAGGTGAACTAGAGCTTATAATTGCTGAATCTGGTATAAATGAAAATGTGTGAAGATATTTATAAAAATATGAATGGCTTAAATATAGCATGGAATGAGGGGTAAATATGGGGGTTTTTAATATTATTTGGGGGAGTATACCTGTAGTTGTTTTGTTATCAATGTATTTTAATTGTAGATATATGATTAAGGGAGATAAAAATATTTTAATTGGAGTAACTATTCCATTTTTAGAACTTAAAAATGAAAAAGTATTAGACATAGTAAAAGAGTTTAAGAAAGAAAATATAAAAGGTTTTATTATTGCAGCTATTTTATTTATTCCATCTTTTTTCTTTAAATTAAATTCAAATCAAATATTATACTTTTTTTTATGGTTAATTGGAGTATATATTTTTACTAGAAGTTTATTTATTAAATATAATAAAAGGTTAATGGATTTAAAACGAGAAAATAATTGGTTATTACCAAGCAAAAGATTAGTAACTATAGATACTGAAGTTACTCGTTTAAAAGATAAAATGCCAGTATCTGTTCTTTGGTTTATTCCAAGTTTTATAATCTCATTATTTCCAATAATAATTGTATTTAATAATATAAAAGAGTATGGAGTTTCACTTGGAATTGCAGCAAGTAATGCATTAATAGGTAATATAATTTTCTTAGTTATGTATAAGGTATATTCTAAGGGGAAAACGGAAGTTATAAGTGAAGATACAAATGCTAATATAGCATATAATACAGTATTTAAAAGAACATGGACAATGGGAACTATAATAGCGGCTACAATCCAAAGTATTGGTATGTCATTTATGTTTTCACTTTTCTTAAATAATAATAATAGTAAAATATTATTTATTTTATCTGTAATAATACCTTCAATTATTATTCTTTTTGGCATATTTTATATAAATAATAAAATAAAAGAAGAACAAGGAAAAATATTAAATACTTGTACAAATCCTATTTATACTGATAATGATGAGTTTTGGAGCAAAGGTGTATATAACAATCCTAATGATAGAAGTGTAACTGTTGAAGATAGGGCAGGCTATGGAATAACTTATAATTTAGGAACTAAAAAGGGAAGAAGAATTTATTATGGTAGTTTAATATTTGCTGGAATACTTGTAATAGGGATAACAGGAAGCTTGATAAGAATTGATCATTCTAGTTTTACTTTAAATATTGAGAATAATTTTGTAAAAATAAATGCTCCAACTTATGGAAGTGAGTTTAATATTGATGATATTGAAGAAGTAACAATGCTAGATAGGCTACCTTCAGGAATAAGAACTAATGGGGTTGGTGCTTCAACATATGATCTTGGTAATTTTAGTATAGATGGTTATGGAAAGTGTAAATTATATCTTTACTTTGAAAATCCAAATTGTATTAGCATTAAGTTAAAAGATGGTAGATATATTTTCTTTAATAGTAAGAGTAATGATGAAACATTAAGATATTATGCTGAATTACAAAAATTATTAGAAAAATAGAGGAGAGCTTTTATATAATATATAAGAAAATAATATAAAGTTTGTCCTAAAAATAAAAAATAGTAGCTAATCCATTAAATTGGATGCTACTATTTTTTGAATGCTATATGTCGAAATAACTAAAGTTGTATGGTGTAAGATATATTGTAGTATGTTTTACATCATACACTATTATTAACACTTTTTTTTAGTTTATACCTAAAATTATACAATAAAAGTGCTTTGATCTATCCATGTATATTCAGGTTTTAATTCTTTAATATCATCTGCTAATTTAAATAATGCTAAATCCTTTTCTTTACATTCAAGCATTATATCTATATCAGTATTAAAATGTTTAATATTTTCTAAAAAGTTTACAAAGTCTTGTGCGTTAATAAAATCAGAATGTTTTCGATCATTTTCACTATCTCTAGGAGAAGAAAAATGAAGTTTTGGTGGAAGTTTTTCATTTTTCCAAGTAGCAAATATATATGGAATTAAATCATATATGTTAGTATTTGCATTATTGCAATTATGATGATGAATATCTAAAACCATAGGTCTTTTTAATTCATTACATAGAAACAGTGTTTCTTTAGCTGTATAAGTTTTATCATCATTTTCAATAATTATTTTAGATGTAACCTCTTCAGGAAAGGTTTTAAAATTAGTAATAAATCTTTCTATACCAGATTCTTTACCATTTGTAGCTCCACCAATATGAATTACCATTTTTCCTAAATCATATTTAAAGTCTTCAAACCATTGAGCTTGCCTTAATAAATTTATTTTAGTATTTTCAACAACTTTAGGATTAATACTATTAATTACATTAAACTCATCAGGATGAGTATCAACACGCATATTAGATTCATTTATAAGTTTTCCTATATATTCAAAATCTTTTTTTAAAAATTCTCTATGTCCCCAATAACCTACTTCAGGATGAGTTACTAAAGGGATTAAAGCAGAGGTAATTCTGTAAAAGTGAATATTATTTTCTATATTATAATTTAATATTTTTCCTAAATTTTTTAAATTTGAAGCTGATACAGCTTTTAGTTTTTCTAATTTTTTTTCTGAAGTTGAAATTTTATTATAATTAGTAAAAGTTACAGTGCTAGAAGAGGTAATCTTTTTGCCTAATTTTTTTGCTATAGCAACATATCCAAGTCTGATTTTCATTTTATTCCTCCACATTTTTTAAATTATTTTAAGTTTACTGTAAAATATTCTATATTATGAATTTAAACTTTATTGTTTATTATGTGCAATAAATTATAGTCATATGTTAAAATGAAAATCATAAATATTTAAGTATGAAATATATTTATATGTTTAAGGTTAATTTAATTTTGAAAAATATTACACTAAATCCAGAATAAATTTTAAAAAATTACAATCAAAAAATTTATTAATGATGTATAATAATATTGTTGGAGTTAAGTTTAATATTATATCCTAATAGGGGGAGAACTCTTATGTTAATAAACACACACTTAGCAATTGGGTCATACTGTTATAAATTATGCAATGAAAGATATAATTTAAATTTAAATAAAAAAAGATTTTTGCATGGTTGTATAGAGCCAGATTTACACAAAAGGAAAAATAAGATTAAACACACATATAGTGTTTCAAAAGATAAGATGCTAGAATATAAACAATACATTGAAAATAATGACTTAGATATTAATGAAATATCTTTTGTAGTAGGTAAAATTGCACATTATATAGCAGATTGTTTTTGCAAATATCATTTAGAAGAATATTATGGAAAAGATATGAAAGATCATTTTATATATGAAATTGCTTTGCATAGAGTATTGAAAAAAGCTTTAATAAAATATGATAAAGTTTTTAATAAGTTATTAGATGATATGAATGAATCTAAAGATTATTTAGAAGAACTAAAACTAAATAGAGAAGAATATCTTGATTTAGAAGAAGATTGTTTAAATGATATATACTTTACAATAAAAACAACTTGTCAGTTATTATATTTAACACAAAAGTATCTTGTAAAAATAGAAGAATCATATATTTAAAATATAATATAAAAATGCACATTAAAAAGTAATAATAAAAATTACTTTTAATGTGCATTTTTATAATTTAAAATGGTAAATAATTCTTATGATGTTATAATAAAAATAAGGATTTTTCAGTAAGTTAACAAAAGGAGATTATATGAAAAAAACAATAGGAATACTTGCACATGTAGATGCTGGAAAGACTACATTTTCAGAGCAGGTTTTATATCATACAGGAAGTATAAAAAATAGAGGGAGAGTTGATCATAAGAATTCGTTTTTAGATAGTCATGAGATAGAGAAAAAGAGAGGGATTACAGTATTTTCAGATCAAGCTGTATTTAAATTAAATGATTCCATGTATTATTTAATAGATACTCCAGGACATGTAGATTTTTCTTGTGAAATGGAAAGGGCTATAAGTGTAATGGATTATGCAATTATAATAGTAAGTGCAGTTGAAGGAGTTCAAGGTCATACTGAAACTGTTTGGAATTTACTTAGAAAGTATAAAGTTCCTACATTTTTCTTTATAAATAAGTTAGATAGAGTAGGAGCAAATTTAGAAGGTGTTATTTGTGAAATCAGACAGAGCCTTTCTAAAGAAAGTTTTTATATAAATGATTTAAATGAACTAAATGAATCTTTAATTGAGTTTATAGCAGAAATGGATGAAGAATTATTAGAAAAATATTTAAATAATGAATATGAAATCTATATATGGAAAGACAAATTAAGAAAATTAATAAAAGAAAATAAGGTATATCCATGTTTTGCAGGCTCGGCACTTCAAGATGGGGGTATAAAAGAATTTTTAAATGCATTTGATGAGCTTACTTTTACAAAATATGATGTAAATGATAAATTTTCAGGAATTGTTAATAAAATTCGTTATGATAGTAATGGAACTAGAATTACATTTATTAAAGCATTAAGTGGTAAACTAAAAGTAAGAGATGAAATAGAAATTTATAAAGGAGAACAAAAAATTAAGGAAAAAATAAGCAGTATAAGAATTTATAATGGAAACAAGTTTATTAGCTTAGATGAAGCTCAAGCAGGTGATATTTTTGCAGTAACAGGTTTATCATTATTAAATGCTGGTGATGTGCTAGGTAACTTAAATGAAAAAGTGAAATTAAATATGATTCCTACATTGATGTCTAGTGTTATATATGATGAATCATATAATGAAAAAGAAGTCTTAAAATATTTTAAAATACTAGAAGCAGAAGATCCAGCGTTAAATGTATTATGGAATGACAGTAATAAGGAAATTCAAGTACATATTATGGGTAAAATACAACTAGAAGTTTTAAAAGAAGTTGTACTTGATAGATTTAATTTAAAAATTGACTTTGGCCCATGTAAAATAATGTATAAGGAGACTATAAAAAATTCAGTAAAGGGATATGGGCATTTTGAACCGTTAAAGCATTATGCAGAAGTGCATTTAAAAATAGAAGAAAATCCAAGAGGATATGGAATTACTTTTGAAAATAAATGTCATGCTGATGATTTGACAACTGGACAGCAGAATTTAATTAAGACACATATTTTTGAAAGAAATCATCATGGTTTATTAACTGGTTCAGATATAACAGATGTTAAAATAACTCTTTTAACTGGTAGGGCACATAATAAACATACTGAAGGTGGAGATTTTAGAGAAGCAACATTTAGGGCATTAAGACAAGGGATGGAAAAGGCAGAAAATATATTATTAGAGCCGTTTTATAAATTTATAATAGATGTAGAACTAGAATATTTAGGGAGGGTTTTAGCTGATATACAAAGGCTAAGTGGTGAATTTAATCCACCTGAAACTAACCTAAATAAGGTTAGAATAACAGGAAGAGGGCCAGTATCAACGTTTATGGATTATAGTATGGATGTTATAGCCTTTACTAAAGGAAAAGGCAATATTAGTTTAATGTTTGATGGATATGATGTATGTCATAATTCTGATGAAGTTATAGAAAAAATAAAATATAATAAAAATGCAGATATAGAGTATTCTTCAAATTCAGTATTTTGTTCTAAGGGGCAAGGAATTATTGTACCTTGGAATGAAGCAGAAAAATATATGCATTGTGAAATATTTGAGGAATAGGATTGGAGGAAATATGATTACTACTGATGATTATATAAAATTTGTATCAAACCCAATTTTACCAGCAGAAAATAAGGATTTATGGTTTTTATTTAAGGATAAAATGATTTTAATTAAATCAGATAAGGAAAAGATTCAAATTCCAAGATTTAATGATGTAAAAGAAATAATAGATGGATTAGAAATAAAATATAATCTTGGAAAGTTAATGAATATACAATGTTTTTGTGGAGAAATTAATTCTGCAGTTGAGGTATCTGGAAAGTTTAAATTTATTGCATTAAGAG
>OCSG01001954.1_pt1 | contig 11619 bp, 9 predicted proteins | sample 1538831 | NCBI WGS metagenome assembly OCSG01 (sample SAMN04571729, study PRJEB22368) | human gut metagenome | biome: human gut; material: stool | host: Homo sapiens | place: Luxembourg | collected 2012-09-20 | reverse complement strand
GGTTTCAGTTCATAACAAAGAAAATCCCTATTAGTTGGTAGGGATTTCCCTATTTCAGTAGCTGAGTTCGAAGATTTTATTTATTTTTGCACTTGCATAGATGAAAAGATGGAGTGTACATATTCTGTTACTGTTTCTATTGCTCTGCATTTCTTGCCACCGTGGTAAGCAAAGTTATCCGCCACTGATGGAGCAGGCAGTTCAACTAATGGAAACGCACCCTGACAGCGCGCTAGCCTGTTTGGACTCTCTCAGTATATCCATAACCGAATGGCCGGAAGAGGTTCAGATGTATTACAAGTTACTCACTGTCAAAGCCAAAGACAAGCTCTATATTCCGGCCACTTCCGATACATTAATCAATCGCATTGTCCGTTTTTATAAAGACAGACAAGATGACGCACGCCTGATGGAAGCTTATTATTATAAAGGTAGTGTGTATCGGGACATGGAAGATGCACCACGGGCCGTTGATGCTTTCCAGCACGCTGCCGAAATTGGGGAAAACTGTGCCAATGATACACTGAACGGACGAATATATGGGCAACTTGCCAGCCTTTTTGCCTTTCAAGGATTGTATGCTGAGAGTATGAAAGCGACCAAAGAAGCCTATAAATATAATTCAGCCTGCCATAATTATAGAGGTGTAGCTTTCTGTCTGCGAGATATGGCACGCATATACGACATGAACAACCAAAAGGACAGTGCGGAAAACTATTACCGGGAAGCATACACTTTAATGAAAGAAAAAATTTCTCCGGAAAAAGCTTGCGACATCGGAGAAGAAATGGCTAACTTTTATTATAATTGGGGGAAATTAGACTCTGCCGAAATATTAGCAAGAAAAGTACAAGCCTACCACACCAGTTCACTCAGCCATCTAGTACTGGGCGAAGTGTACTATCAAAAGCAAAGGTTCGATTCTGCATCTGTTTATCTTCAGAACGTAATTCCCGGAAGCAACCTCTATCATCAACGTACTGCACATCGTCTGTTACACCTGATAGCAGGAGAACAAAAGCAATATCAAAAAGCATATCAATACGCCGTTCTTTGCATCCATGCACTCGATTCTATTTCACGAATCACACAGACCGAGGAAGTAGGCAAAATCCACTCTTTATATAATTACAACCTGTCTGAACAGGAAAACCAACGATTGCAGTCGAAGACAGAACGGCAGAAACTTTTGCTATTCCAGTTATTGTTTGTAGCAAGTCTCCTTATTGGTATTGTAATTTACCTGCTTCATCGTTTACGCAAACGCCGCCGCAAATATGCAATCAGAGAACAACAACTGCAACAGATTTCAGAAGAGCAAGAAGCCAAAAGTAACCGGCGCATTATGGAGAATGAACAACAGATAACCTTACTGACCGAGCAACTTGAAGCGGCAAAATTGGAAAACAATACCTTCAAACATTCCCTGCTGGATGCTCAAGCAAAAGCCTTAGGGGCAACAAATGACCAAATACGTGCCATTCAGAACGAACAAGAGATGCGTTTGCTCACTTTCCACCATTCGGACATCTACCTGCATTTCCATCATGCCACCAAAAGTTCCGAACTAAAAGAGAATGATTGGAAACAATTAAGCGAAGCACTCGATGCCACTTTTCCAAACTTCCAGCGCCATCTGTATGCACTCTATCCTAAACTATCCGAACAAGAACTACGCATTTGCTATTTAATAAAAACAGACCTTAAGAGAAGCACCATTGCAGAATTACTTTCTCGCTCTGTTTCTGCCATCACAAATTCACTCTCCCGCCTCTACGAAAAAATCCATAATGAGAAGGGGACTCCACAACAAATGGAAGAAATTATCCAAAAGCTGTAATAACCCATGTGGAAAAATTCATCTGTCAATGGGTATAAATTGGTATTCTCCTAAAAGCCACGTTCATCTATCTTTCTATATCACAAGCAGTTACATCCTTGTATAATAAAAGTAAAGAGACATTTTCCACCTTTCTTCTAATATATCCATACCTTTACCATTGTAAAAACAATGAAAAATACAGAATTATGAAAAAGATTTTAATGAGTTTATTTATCAGCGTAGCTACTATTTCCGTATTATGGGCAAGTAATAACATTACCATAAAAGATATTAATTGGAATGAAAAAACCGATCGTTCCATTTCCGACATACCACCTGTAACCATTCAAAACGACATACTTTATATAACAGCTGAAAAGCAGTTGGAAAATCTTTTTATAGAAATACAAGATTTATCGGGAAACGCCATTATACAGCAACATAATATCGCAATATCTCCCAATAATGCATATCCTATTTATATCGGCAATTTGCCGGAAGGTGATTATTCATTCATCTTGACGCAAGGAGAAAAGTACATCATTTATTCTTTAACCAAATAAAAGGAAAAGTACAATAATGGAAACACTTAGAACTTCTTCCTATTTAATCCCCGTCAAGTTGGAAGACGAAGAAGGGAAGTACATGCTGATACACGGATATACAGGAGCTATTGATATTGTTTCAGAAAGCATGCTCAAAAAGATACAATTGATTTCTGCTGAAAATAGCTTAGATTCAGAAACTGTACAAATGCTTCACGACTAAAACTCAAGACGAAGAGAAATACCTTATTAAAATAATAGCCAATACATTAAGTCAAAGAGTCAACCTAGCCTGTAAAAGTTTTACTCTATTAGTAACTTACAACTGTAATTTCAGATGTCCATATTGTTATGAACAAGAAAAGACAAAAACAATCTCATCTTTACTAATATCTGAGAGAATGATTGACAATGCCTTCAAAACAATATCTCAAATTGAATCAAAGAATGAATTACATGAAAAAACAATCAATTTATTTGGTGGCGAGCCACTTTTAAAAGAGAATAAAGAACGAATAAAATACATTATAAACAAAGGAAAAAAATTTGGATTCAATTTTTCTGCCATAACTAATGGATATGATTTGGATTGTTATGCAGATTTATTAGCCGAAGATGCAATACGGAGTATACAAATAACTATAGATGGAAGTAAATCCGTACATGACTTGAGACGAAAGCATGCCAGTGAAAAGCATTCTTTTGACAAAATTATGAACAACATAAATATAGCTTTAAAAACAGGAATTACTGTTATCATTAGAATTAATGTAGACAATACCAATCTAAAAGAAGTCAATGTATTAGATGATTTCTTCAAGCATACCAATATGTATTCATACAACAATTTGATTGTGTATGCTGCATATATAGGAGGCGAAAGTAATTTCAATCCAAAAGCATACAATGAAACGATTGATTTATCAAAAAACTACGATGACTTCTTTAATCTCTTTAAAAAGTCGGATTTTAAAATTCGACATAACTATGCTTTATATAATCGCATTGAATATGCAATAAAAAACAAAAAAGAACTTCCATTATCTGCATACCATTGTAATGCACATTATTCGACTTATATTTTTGATCCTTTTGGAAATATCTACAAGTGCTTGGATACGGTTGGGCAACAGGAGCAATCTGTTGGGAAATATACAGAAGGTATACTTAAATGGAATAACAATGAAAAATTATGGGAACAAAGAAGTGTTAATAAAATTGCCCCATGTGACAAATGTAAATACGCTCTACTCTGTGGAGGAGGATGTTTTGCCAAAAAATTACAAAACAGCGATTCCATTTGTGATAACTTCACCATCATACTAAAAAAGGTTTGCAACGAAATATATTCAAAGTTTAAGCCTGATTTTTATTAACTTTTTAAATTAAACAAAAATGAAAGGAAAAGACGAATTCATGTCTCTGAATGAGAACATGAAAGCTGATTTATCAATTCAGCAATTAGAAGAGCGTTTAGAAACAGACCCTCTAGCGTTAGGTGGATTATTAGATATTCCAACTCCTGACGCTCAAGTTACTTGCTTTGTTTTTGAGTGTGGTAATGGTTTCAAAATAGAATTATAAGAATTCAATTACCACTAGTAAAATCAATCAAGCTCTTATCGAATAAGATTAATAATCTTTTCGATAAGAGCTAAAAAAAAAAAACATGATACATTTAAAGCGATATTTAATTATACTTTTCATTGGGCTAAGTCAACAAATATGCTATTCCCAATATTCAATATCCGGATCATTAAAAGACAATGATTCACAAAGGATTTCGTATGCAACTATTCGTTTAATGCAAACCGATTCAACCTTTGTTGCCGGAACTATAACTGACACATTAGGATACTACCAATTCAAAAATATACATCCAAACAATTATTTATTGGCATTCAGTAATATAGGCTATCAATCAAAGATTATTCCCATTACAATTTCTAACATAAATGTTCAGGTACCACCGGTAATCCTGAAAAATGACAATATCATGCTAAACGAAGTGGTAGTAAAAGGTAGTTCTTTTATCCGTAAAGAAGACCACATTCTGGTTATTCCAGATAAGCAACAAGTAAAACACGCCAATACAGGATACGACCTTCTATATAACTTAATGATTCCAAGTTTAGATATAAATAAACAAACTGGAAAAGTAACAACATTCGGAGGTACGGTGTCATTGTATATAAATGGCGAAAAAGCAGAATACCGCGATATACAGAGTCTCCGTCCACGTGATATTCAAAATATAGAATATTATGATGTACCGATGGGTAAATATGCCAAAGATATAGCAGCAATCAATTATATCACCAAACAATACCAATCAGGTGGCTATATTGCATTAGACGGCAAACAAAATATAGGTTATTTAGGTGGAGACTACAATGTAGCAACTAAACTAAGCTACAAAAATACATCATTCTCAGTATGGGGCGGATATAATATAAAAGAATATAATGGCACGCAAAACAATAAATATGAAACAATATATTTTCCCAACTATATAGTAAATCGCAATGGAACAACAGAAAATGCCACGATACGTAATAATCAGCAATATACTCAATTTAAAATAAGCAATACAAATCAAAAACATAATCTTTCTGCACAAATGTCTCTAGTAGCCAATAATACTCCAAAAGAAAGAAATGAAGATAATCTAGAATACTCTGGACATTATGTCCATAGTGAAAGAGCAACTGTACAAAAGGTTTCCAAAAGCCTACAGCCATCTATAAAACTATATGGAGATTTCAAACTATCTAAAACTCAAACCATCGACTTTACTTTACAAGGGTCATATACTCAAAATGATTATAAAAGGAATTATATGGAAGGGAATCATTTTATGCTTACAAATGTAGATGAAGACATGTATTCTCTCAAGTTTAACTGCAACTACAACATACAATTAAAACACAAAAACTCGTTAGGATTTAATCTTAGTCATGCACATAAAATAACCTCATCTTCTTATACTGGAGATTATTACTCATGGCAACACTTATGGTCAGGAGAGAGCATAGCATTTATGACTTACGTCCATAAATTAAAAAAACTTATGGTCATCATACGTCCTGGCATTTCTATATTAAATTATAAATTACACGATAATGAATTACAGAAACATTATACATTAAGATTCAACACTATGATAATTCATCCAATAAATAAGACTCAACAAATAAGATATTATGTAAACATAGGCAATATAACTCCAGATATCTCATTCATCAATAATATTGACCAAAACATCGACCTCTTCCAAGTTGTACGAGGCAATCCTTATTTAGACAATACAAAACTTTATAATATCGGAATTAACTATAACAATCAGTGGAATAAGTTAAACTTTCAAACCTCTGTTGACTATATGGGATATATAAACAACACATGCTATAATTATTATTTTGAGAACGAAAAATTAATCAATAGTTTCCGCTCCAACGATGATGCTCATACATTATCTATACGTTTAGGGGCAACCTATCGTTTCTCAGATAAATTACGAGCCAAAGTTTCTACACAATATATGTTTCAAAAAGCAACAGGAGAATCCCAAATCACAGATAATAGCTTTTCAGGAAAATTAGATTTAAACTATTTCTGGAAAGATTTTTCGTTTAACCTGTATGGCTCTGCTGAAACAAGTCAAGCTAATATCTGGACCTTTATTCATAAAAGAGTACCTATGACTTATGGTGCAGTTCTAAGTTGGTCACACAAAGGATGGTATACTGAAATAGGAACCAATAATCCTTTCACAAAACATAGTCACTATAAAGAATATGTTAACCTTGATATTTATCAATACAACCAAGTACAGACTAGCCGTATCAACCAACAGACTGGATATATAAAAGTAGCTTATACTTTAGATTTTGGCCGCAAAACATCACGTGAGAAGAATGATGTAGACAGAAAGATCAATAGTGCAATCATAAAATCATATTAAAAAAAAGCAAATGGATGATTATAGACAAATACATATTCAAAGACTAGCAACATCAAATATAGAAGAAAGATTTCTACTCATTTGTAAGGGACGATATTATGAAGTTAGTAGGGCTATAATAGAACTTATTCTCTGCTTACAAAAGGAAGATACGATGGAGAAAGCAATTACTATCTATACGGGGAAAATGAATAATGTCTTTTCATACGAAGAAATAGAAGAATTGATAGTCAAATGTATCATACCTATGTTTAATCCCAATATAACCACTCCACAAAAAACATTTATCTATGAGCGTGAATTATTTACAGCATCAAGCATAGATTATTTTTCCAATGCGTGTAGTTTTCTTTTTCATCGAAAGTACATGCTCACTTTTATAGTGATAGTAACAATATTAGATATATATTTCTTCCATACCGCTGAAAACTTATTGAATTTTAATAATTCGGCCAATGCATACAATATTATAGGACTACTATTTTTTATAATAGCTTCTTCACTATTTCATGAATTAGGACATGCCTCAGCATGCAAATTCTTCAACATTCATCATGGAGGGATCGGTTTTGGATTATACCTGAACTTTCCTGTATTATATACAAATGTGACAGAGATTTGGCGGCTAAATAGAAAACAGCGCTGTATTGTTAATATTGCAGGTGTATATTTTCAAATGTACGCATTATTTTTGTTGCTTGTACTTTATATACTGACCAAACATGATATTGTACGTTACATGATATTAGTTATGAATCTAGGATTTTTAATAACGCTAAATCCGTTTTTCAAATTTGATGGTTATTGGATTGCATCAGATATACTTGGCATCCCCAATTTGCGCCTACGTTCAAAAGAATTATTAATTAATTGGTTTAAATACATAAAAAAAAATCCAAGTGCTAGAAAGCCATATTTACTACAAGTAAACAAATTTGAGCGATATGGATTACTAATATATTCAATCATCATAAATTTATTTATGGGATATTACTTTTTCTATATCATACCAAAATTCACAATAAGTTTTATCAATTCATTTCCAAATGAGATACATCAATTAGTTCTCTATCTTTCTAATGACATGACTCCTTCTTTTGCTTTATTGCGAAATATTACCATGCAGCTTCTATTATTAGCTCTAATAGGAGTATTCATATTCAACTTTATAAGACATATACCGAAATACATCAGCAATATACAAAAATAGCAACACAATGATTAAACAGGTAACGATAATTACAATTGTTACGGTTTTCACAATGTGGATATTCCGTATAAATGACCCTTACAAGATTCTATTACCTTGTCTATTAATTATTTTATCTCTCAAAAAGACTTATTCATCTTATTCTTTCATTGATAAAATTCTAATTTGTATAACCCTATTTGATATATTTAATTGGTTCATACATCCATATACAGGACTACATCAAGTCTATGTTTCAGCAACATGCCTTTGTTCCTATTTTCTTCTCCGACAGATAATCCAGCAACAAAAAGACAAAGAATTTTTCATCAAAATTATATCCATACCTATCACTATAACATTATTTCTCACTATAGTATCATTCAGTCTATTTGTTGAAAATATACATGATGCCGGTTTTGTTGACACTTATTCTTTTCGCTTTCTATTCACTCCGATTGGATATTTTACAAATGCCTGGTCAAGTATTTGTTTTCTATTATTGGGAATAATAATCTATAGTTATTACAATATGCCGCATTGGCGTATATTTTTTGGAATTATCGGTGCTATAACATTAATAATTATTCTTCTTTCTTTTTCGCGAGCCGCAATCATAGCATGGAGTATATATTTTTTCATTCTTCTATTACTAATACAACCATGGCAAAAAAAACTAATTTTTCTAGCCATTTGTATTGGAATATATAGCTCTATATGGATAGCTTTTCCTACAGAAACAGTTACCACATTAGGCATGAATAAAACAATCATACAACAACAAAGCACGGAAGGTAGAGTTAGAAGCACAAAGAAAGCAATCAAATTAAGTAATGATAATATACTAATTGGAGCTGGTAGCGGACAATACAATTATATTATAGACAAAGACTTAAATCAAAATAGCGCACACGCTTTTGCATTATGCGCACCTAATATTATCACCCAATTACTAATAGAACAAGGAGTGATTGGATTAACCTTATATAGTCTTCTATTCTTCGCTACAATAATTATTATATTTAGAAAACGGAAACAAAAGATTACATGGATTATAGGCGGTTGTTTTCTATCCATTACAATAAAAGAAATGACAATTAGTATTATGCTAAATGAAGCAACCATGTGTTTACTTGTGTATATACTACTAGCTTTTATACAATCAAAGGGTATAGAAGAAGCAATTCAACCAATAACTATGTGGATAAAATACGCTACAATCACAATTGTAGGATTATGTTTTATTGGATTCGAATTTTGCAATTGGCGTATACAAAACAGCATTAACCTTGTTCAAAAAGGAATAGTGGCTTTTGAAAATAAAAACTACGACAAAGCCATAAGATACTTAGAACAAACAACGGAAAATTTACCGATTCTAATCAATAAAGCTATGCTTGCTATAAATTCACCTGATAGTGTATTACCACCTCAATATATTACACAAATAGAAACGAAAATATCAAAATATAGTACAACAGCAGATATATATATAACTTACATACAAGCAAAATTAATGTTGCGAAAAGGCGAATACGAAAAAAGCTATCACGCAATGCAAAAATTAATCAAAGAGTTTCCAAACAATGCTTCTTTTCAATTTGATTATGCCAGAATACTTTATCATAAAAGACTACAATCAGAAGCAGTACTAGCTCTAAAAAACGCATTATATCTACGCCCCTCTCTATGGAATGCGGAATGGGTGAACAATATTTTCGCCTCCAATCCTATTTTTAAAGAAAAAGTACTAACAGCTCTTATATTTCCAAGCATAGTAGAAACAAAAAGTCCCAATGCCTGTGCACGATATGGATATTTATTCTATAAATTAGGGAAAAAATCAGAAGCTTTTTATTATTTACAAAAAGCATCAGATATACAACCAGGGCTTATTACGCCATGGCTTCTAATGGGGAAAATATACGAAGAACAAGAAAAAACAGAAGAAGCCAACTTATGTTTTAAGAGGTACAATTTGCTCATAAAAGGAGCTTTTAATAATGACAATCACCTTTTACAAGAAGAGCAAAAAGATAGAACTGAAAGCAAATTATTATTTTCAGGATACGCTATGAAATTCCAAGGATGGTATTGCAGTCCTCTTCTATACTAAAATTTAAAACATTCCATTTATAAATACTTAATTATATGAACAAAATCATCTTCTTCGAGACTATAATTATATTATTATGCATGCTGTATAGTTGCAAAAACAAAAACACACTAGACAATGTCTTAAATAAAGCCAACGACAATCGCTTAGAGTTACTAAAAGTAATAGATCATTATCAAAACACAGACAATAAAGATTCCCTTAAACTGAAAGCAGCTTTATTCCTAATAGAAAACATGCCAAAACATGGCTCAATCTGGAGCGAAGCCATTGATACCTTCCGACAAAAAGTATATTCATCAGACACGTTACTGTTGATGGAACCAATGAACGAATGGTGGAACGCTTTAAAGACAAATGATAAACCTGTTTTCAAATCTGACTTAAAGTATCTGAAAGCAAACTTTCTGATACAAAACATTGACAAAGCATTCAAAGTATGGCAGGAATCACCTTGGAAAAGCGAAGTGAATTTTGATATTTTTTGCCGTTACATACTCCCCTATCGTTTTGAAACGGAATTGCTCGTAGATGGCTGGCGGGACACCCTGTATAACGAATATCATCCCTTAGTAAAAGGAGTTAAGACCGTAAAAGAAGCATATGAAGTAATTCATGACACCGTATGGAAACGCTTACTGAGTAGCAGCTCACATTTTCCTTACACACTAGATGTGGTAGCCATAATGCATCAGCGAAAAGCCATGTGTATCCAACGTTGTATCATGCTAGGTAGTATAATGCGTGCATTAGGCATCCCTGCCACTATAGATAATATTAACCGCTGGGCAAATTATGGTAATAACAACAGCCATGCGTGGACATCTCTAGTTACCGACCAAGGCACCTACTCCATCTACGAAGACGAATGGGAGGCTAAAATCAACAACCGCATTGATGCAACCATTTTTGAAGTGGATTACCCCATAGCCAAAGATTACCCGTTAGCCACTCAATTCAAGAAAAAATACGCCAAAATAGAACGTTCTACTTTTGAACATCAAGCCTGTACGGATGATTTGAGCCAGGAATGGCAACCTGTACAACAGTTGGTTTCTCCCTTTGCTATAGATGTTTCCGCTAAATATGGTCTAAACGGAGAAGTAACGATACAGACGGATAACGAAGAATTGCAATATGCCTATCTCTGTACATTTGCAACCGGACAGGACTGGATGCCCGTATGTTATGAGAAGATAAAAGACGGAAAATGTACCTTCTCCGCATTAGGAGATTCTGTGGCCTATGCGGTGATGGGATATCACGATAACAAACCCATAGCACTAGAAAACCCTTTCTTACTGGCCAACCATCAGAAATACCCCTTGACGCCCGACAAATCAAAACTCCGCCGGGTGGAACTGACACGCAAATACCCCCTCACGGGAAAATGGATGAACAAATGGGCACCCATGACAGGCAGCCGGTTCGAAGGAAGCAATGATCCGGATTTCAAACAGACGGAACTATTATATAGCATCGACAGCATGCCCGTCTTTCATAATATTGCAATCCTGCAAAAAACGAAACCTTTCCGCTACGTGCGTTATGTTTCTCCGGCAGATTGCGAAGCTGTGTTAGCAGAAATCGTATTCATGGGAGAAAACGGAGAATTGAAAGCGGTTCCCGGAAACAGTACGGTCCGGAAAGTAGAACTGAGTCTGGATAAAAACATGCTCACTCGTCCGGACTACAAAAAAGGGTTCACCTTGGGGTACGATTTAGGTAGTCCGCAAAAACTCACCTCCATTGTTTATTTTCCATGGAACGATGATAACTTTGTAGTCCCTGGTCACGAATATGAATTATTCTATTATGACAAAGGATGGATCTCACTGGGTAAACAAACATCGGATAATTTTTCATTAATCTACGAAAATGTCCCCGACCATGCTTTGCTTTATCTAAAAGACTATACACGGGGAGCGGAAGAACGTCCGTTCACATACGTTGATGGTAAACAAATCTGGTGGTAAAACAACT
>OCSG01001945.1_pt1 | contig 11643 bp, 7 predicted proteins | sample 1538831 | NCBI WGS metagenome assembly OCSG01 (sample SAMN04571729, study PRJEB22368) | human gut metagenome | biome: human gut; material: stool | host: Homo sapiens | place: Luxembourg | collected 2012-09-20 | reverse complement strand
CGCCGCGGGAACGCGGGGCCGTGCTTTCGGCGCGGGTATTCACGCGGGGACGCGGCGTGGGCGGGTCATTCGGGGAGTAGCGCGGCGGGGTGAAGGAAATCGTGTCTTCGTCGGCCTCGCTTTTCGGGTGTCTTCCCGCACGGCGGGCGGCGTAGGTGCGTTCATCGGACGCTTTGAGGAATGCCAGAAGCCCCCAGACAGAGATCATACTGGAGCCGCCTGCGCTGATGAACGGCAGCGTGACGCCGGTGAGCGGCAGAACATCCGTGGGGCCGAAGACATTGAGCGCGGCCTGAAAGAGCAGCATGCCCGAGACGGCGCACGCCGCGATGGCGTAGAACGTGGAGCGACTGCGTGTGACATCGCTGCGGGCGTAGAGGATAAAGAGGACGAGCGCGAACAGCACTGCCATGCCCATTAAAAGGCCCTGCTCCTCGCACAGCATACCGAACACGAGGTCGCTGTCGCCGGCGGCGACATATTTTAAGATGCCGTTGCCGAGGCCGAGACCGAAGAGGCCGCCGCTTGCGATATACGTCATGGTGCGCACCTGCTGGTAGCCGAGGCTGTCCTGTGCGTGCTCCCACACGTGCATCCAGCCCGAGAAGCGCTGGGCAACGTAGGGTTTAAACTGCAAAATGAGGAACACGCCGAAGCACGCTGCCGCGAGGATGAGGAAAATGGTGCGGAAGCTGCCGGAGCGCATGAACGCGATGATGAGGAAGCAGGCGAAGAAGATGAGCGCCGTGCCGAAATCGCGCATGAGGAACAGGAATGCGAGGCAAATGGCGGCGAACACGATGAACTCCGTGATGTTCTTTTTCGTCTGCAAATGGTCGAGCGTAGACGCGCCGACGAACACGAATGCGATTTTGATGAACTCCGAGGGCTGGAAGCTGAACGGCCCGATGAAGATCCAGTTGCGGGAGCCGTTGACATCTTTGCCGAGCACAAGGTTTGCAACAAACAGCAAAATGGCGCCGATGGCGATGTAGAGCCGCAGCTTCATGACACGCTCGAGGTCGCTCATGAACCAAACAAGGAAGCAGAAAAGCACAATGCCGATGCCGAACGCGGCAATCTGCATTTTAACGGTGTCGAGCCCCTCACCGCTGAGAAGCAGGATGCCGATGCTGCTGAGGAGCAGTCCAACGGTTTCAATCTCAAAGCTGACGCGCTTTAAGATGCGGCGGGAGAAAAAGTACAGCACCCAGCTTGCCGTGAACAGAATCACGAACGGTGCGGCGGGGTAGAGGCGGAATTCGCCTGTGCCGATCATCAGTTGCAAGGTGAGTGACATCTGAACGAGCGTGACGACGAGCATCAGCTTAAAGGGGGACGCCGCCTCTTTGGAAAAGCCGGTGAACATGCTGCGCTTTTTCTGCGGCACGTCGGACGCGTTACGCAGCGTGAGCGTGGTGGAGCCCATGCGGATTTTGTCGCCGATCTGCACGAGCGTGGGCTCTGTAATCTGTTTATTGCGCACGCGTGTGCCGGCGTGGGAGCCGGTATCGCACACGAACCAGCCCTCTTCGCGGCGCATTAAAACGGCATGGTCGCGCGAAACGGAATTATCGGGTATTTGAATATCACAGCTGCGGCTGCGCCCGATGGAATTCTCCCAGTGCAAAACGGGGAAATGCGCGCCGGTGGCGGCATCCTCCAGCATGACGACCGGGTCTTTGCGGCGCTGTCCCTTTTTAAACGAGGTATAGCAGCGCCAGATAACGTACAAAACCATCAGGACGGTGACGGCACGCACGAGCACAAGGGCGGTGGAAAGCAGCCCGGAGCCGAGTATGCGCGTGATGAGTTGCTTTAAAAGCTCCATAAAGACCTCTTTTCTTTACGGCGAAGATCAGTCGTGAATTTCGGCGACCTCACCGGCCTTTTTATAGATGTGGTTCGCGGGCACGAAGCCGCGCACCATGGAAAGCGGATAGACGCGTGCGTTTTTGCCGACGACCGTGCCGGGATTCAAAACGCTGCCGCAGCCGATTTCGGCGTGGTCGCCCAGCATGGCGCCGAATTTGCGCATGCCGGTCTCTACGCGTTCGCCGTCCTTTAAGACGGTGACGTTCGAGTGATCCTGCTTTAAGTTCGACGTGACGGCGCCCGCGCCGGTGTGGGCCTTATGTCCCATGACGGAATCGCCGATGTAGTTATAGTGCGGGGCCTGCGCGCCGTCGAACAGGATGGCGTTTTTCACCTCGGTGGAATTGCCGACGACGCAGCCTGCGCCGATGAGCGCGTTGCCGCGGATAAATGCGCCGGGGCGCACCTCGGTCTCCGGCCCGATGATAGTGGGGCCTGCAATGTAGACGTTCGGGTAAAGCTTGGCGCTTTTCGCGACCCACACGTCTTCACCGCGCTGCTCGTATTCCTCGGGCGAAAGTGTTTTGCCGAGCGCTTTAATGAACTCGCCGATCTTCGGCAGCGCCTCCCACGGGTAGGTGCAGGCTTCAAGCAGCGGGCGCGCCGCGGTGTAGCTGAGATCATATAAGGCGCGGACGGTCAATTCTTCATGTTTTACGTTCATATTCATGTTCCTTTCTTGACTCAATCGTACTGAAATTCCGACTCTGCGGAACGGACTTGCGACTTTCCCATAAAACCCATTTTATATAGTATAATACAACTCCCCGCACATTTCCAGTCTGTGCGGGGAGAATTCAGGTTTTCTTAACTTTTTTGTATGTTTACAGGTACTCTAAGGTGCGGATGGCGGCTTCCATGTAGATCTCGCCGGCATCCGTGCCGAGCTTATTTAAGTTGCGGGCGTCCCATTTTTCGCCGGAAAGGGAATCTGCCGCCCACATGAACTGGGCGAATTTGACGTTTCGGAACGCCGCGACGGTCGCCATGGCGGCACATTCCATCTCGACGACGGAGCAGCCTTGCTTTAAACGCTTTTCCACCTTGCCGCGCGTCTCGCGAAAAAACGCATCGGTCGTCCACGTTTTCACGCGGGCATAGGGGACGTCCATGTCTTCGAGCGCTTGGCAGACGGCATCTACACAGGCAGGCTCGAGTACGGCTTCCTCGGCGGGCGGGGCGTAGTGGTAGCTTGTGCCCTCATCACGCACGGCGGCGTAGGGTACCAGAATGTGCCCGGCGGTGATGGCGTGATCGAGTGCACCGCAGGAGCCGAGCATCAAAAACTTTTTCACGCCGTGGGGGATCATCTCTTCCATGATGCCGCAGGCAGACGGCGCGCCGATGCGCATGCACATCAGCGCAAACGCGGTGCCGTTCGGCGCAGTGCAGCGATAGACCGGTTCTCCACCGTTGCAGTCCTGATATTGCATGATGACTTCGCCGTGAAATTCCGCCGCGTATTTCTCCGTAAGCGGGCGGGAGAACACGCCGATGAGTGCCTCCGGCATATTTTCCATCGGGTGATAGAATTCGCTCGGCTCAATGACGGCTGTTTTCTCCGGGTCAAAATCTGTGTGGATCATGGAATTCCCTCCTTCGTTTTCGCAAACGGTAAATTTTATCTATTATACCACGGGGAGGCTTTTTGTCAAGCAAAGGCTTAAATTTACCAAAATATTTTATAATTATATTGAAAAGTTGTGCGGGATACGCTATAATAGTTGCAAATACAACTATTGAGAGCTTCTTAGGGGAAAGAGGGCATGTAATTTGAAAAGACTGGCGGTGTATTTAAAACCGTTTTTGCCGCGCATGGGCGTGGGCATCAGCTTTAAGGCGGTCGGTACGCTTGTGGAGCTCGCGATTCCATGGATTTTGTCGTATATCATTGACGATCTGATTCCGCTGAAAGAAATTCGCCCGGTATGTCTGTGGGGTGGATTGATGATCGTGTGCTCGCTTATTGCGTGGGGCGGCAACATCACGGCGAACCGCATGGCGTCCGCTGTGGCGCGCGACTGCACGCGGCAGATCCGGCATGACCTGTTCCAAAAGATCTCGTATCTTTCGGAAAACAGGGTCGATGCGTTTACAATTCCGTCGCTTATTTCGCGCATGACGAGCGATACATACGTTTTGCACCAGACGGTCGGCATGATTCAGCGCATCGGCATCCGTGCGCCGCTGCTGCTTTTTGGCGGCATCATCGTATCCTTGACGATGGACCCGATGCTGACGCTCATTATGGTGGCGTCCTTGCCTATTGTGGGCGTAATTGTGTTTTACGTCTCGCGAAAAGGTGCGAAGCTTTTTAAGATCGTGCAGAAGGCTTCCGATTCCATGCTGCGCGTGGTGCGTGAAAACGCCGTGGGCGTGCGCGTCATCAAGGCGCTTTCCAAATCGGACTATGAGCGTGCGCGGTTTAAGAAGGTGAACGACGACCTCACCGAAAAGGAGCGCACGGCAGAGAGCACCATGGCGCTCATCAACCCGGTGATGAGCCTTTTGCTGAACCTCGGCATTGTGGCGGTCATCACGGTGGGCGCGGTGCGCGTAAACAACGGCACCTCCGAGATCGGCAAGATCATCGCGTTTATGAATTTATACACTATCGTTTTGAACGCTTTAATGGCGATTAACCGCATTTTCATGATGCTTTCACGCGCATCGGCTTCCTCTGCGCGTGTATTGGAGGTGCTGGACACGCCGGTGGAGCTTTTCGAGACTGAGCCGCACTTCAGCTTTTTGCCGAAGGACGCGCCGCACGTGGAGTTTGACCACGTGACGTTCCGCTATGCGCGCGGCAGCTTTGCGGTGCGGAACATCGATTTTGCGTTAAAGCGCGGCGAGACGCTCGGCATTATCGGCGCGACAGGCGCGGGTAAATCGACGATTATTCGTTTACTCATGCGTTACTACGACGTTTCGGAGGGCTCCGTGAAAATAGACGGCGTGGATATCCGCGACTACGCGACGTCCGATTTACGCGCGAAGTTCGGTGTGGTGTTCCAAAACGACACGCTGTTTAAGGACACGATACGCGAGAATATCCGCTTAGGGCGAAACCTGACGGACGAGCAGCTTTTGGAAGCGGCACGCCGCGCACAGGCGCTGGAATTTATGGAAGAACAGGGCGGTCTGGACGCGCCGGTCGCCATTAAGGGCGCGAACCTTTCGGGTGGGCAGAAACAGAGACTGTTGCTTGCGCGCGCGTTGGCGGGCGACCCGGACATTTTGCTGTTGGACGACTCCTCGAGCGCGCTCGATTACAGGACGGACTCGAAGCTGCGTGAAGAAATTCGCCTGCATTGTGCGGACGCGACAAAGATCATCATTGCGCAGCGCATCAGCTCCATCATGCATGCGGAAAAAATCATGGTGCTCGAAAACGGCAATGTCATCGGCATGGGTACGCACGAAGAATTGATGGAGACCTGTCCGCTTTACCGCGAGATCGGGGAGTCGCAGATCGGCGAGGGACTCGCAAAGGAGGTGCACGCATGAAAAGGCCGGAAACAGTGCAAACGGAAAAACACGAAAAGCCCAAAATGAAAAAAACGGCGGTGCTGTCGCGCCTTTTGCCGTATTTGATGCGCTACAAATTTTTGATGCTCGGGGCGATTTTACTGACGGTCGGCGGCAATTTGCTGTCACTGGCGGGACCGTACATTTCGGGTCTTGCGGTGGATGCGATGGAGCTCGGCCGCGGCAAAGTCAATTTTGAAAAGGTGGGCTGCTACGGCGTTCTGATGATTGTGATGTACGCGATATCCGCAGCACTTTCGTATGCGTTGACGCGCCTTATGATCGTCATCAGCCGCCGCGTGGTGAACACGATGCGGCACGATGTGTTCCAAAAGCTGAGCGAGCTGCCGGTCGGATACTTCGATACACACCAGACGGGTGACATTCTGAGCCGTATTTCGTATGACATCGACACCATCAACACCTCGCTTACGAATGATATGGTGCAGGTGTTCGCGAGCGCCGTCACAGTCATCGGCGCGCTCATCATGATGCTTTCCATTTCGCCGACGCTTGTGCTGGTATTTGTTTTCACCGTACCGCTTTCGATGTTCATGACGAAGAAGATCACAGGCTTTACGCGGCCGCTGTTCCGCAAGCGCTCTGCAAAGCTGGGCGAGCTGAACGGCTTTGTGGAGGAAATGATCAGCGGGCAGAAGACGCTGCGCGCGTATAGCCAAGAAGAAAACACCATTAAGAAGCTCGATAAACAGAACGACGAGACCGTGGACGCGTACTACCGCGCCGATTATTACGGCAGCATGGTGGGACCGTCCGTCAACTTCGTCAACAACCTTTCGCTTTCACTCGTCAGCTTTTTCGGCGCACTGCTGTTTTTGGGCGGGTCAATCTCTATCGGCAACATTTCGAGCTTTGTACTGTACTCCCGCAAGTTCAGCGGGCCGATCAACGAAATCGCGAACATCATCGGCGAATTGCAGTCGGCGTTTTCGGCGGCGGAGCGCGTGTTCCGCTTACTGGATGAAGAGCCCGAGGTCGCGGACAGTCCGAATGCCGAAGGCCTCACCGAAGCTGAGGGTGACGTAGACCTTTCGCACGTGAACTTCGGCTACACAAAGGACAGACAGATCATCAAAGATCTCTCGCTGCATGTGCCGAAGGGCGCGCTTGTGGCCATTGTGGGCCCGACGGGCGCGGGCAAAACGACCATCATCAATTTGCTGATGCGCTTTTACGATGTGGACAGCGGAGAAATTACGCTTGACCATAAGCCGATCAAAGATCTGACGCGCCGCAGTTTGCGCCTCAATTACTCCATGGTCTTGCAGGACACATGGCTTTTTACGGGCACGGTGTATGAAAACATCGCCTACGGCAGCGAAAAGGCGACGCGCGAAGACGTGGAGCGCGTGTGCAAGGCGTGCGGCATCCATGACTACATCAGGACGCTGCCGGCCGGTTACGAAACGGTGCTCGAGGACGACGGCGCGAATATCTCAAAGGGACAAAAGCAATTGATGACCATTGCACGCGCGATGCTGCTGGAGTCGTCCCTGCTCATTCTGGACGAGGCAACCTCAAACGTCGATACGCGCACGGAGCTGCGCATACAAAAGGCTATGCGTACGCTGATGGCAGACAAGACCTGCTTTGTCATTGCGCACCGCTTATCGACCATTCGCAACGCGGATATGATCTTAGTCGTGCGCGACGGCGAGATTGTAGAGCGCGGTACGCATGAAAGCTTGATGCAGGGCGACACATTCTACCGGCATTTGTATAACGCACAGTTCGCGTAAAAACGCAGAAACGGGGGCTGTTATGAGACGTATACGGAGAACATTGCCCCACGCGGCGTGGATGTAAAAGAAATTCAGGCTGCAAAGGCGCGTGAAACGTAAAATGCGGCCCCAAAAATTTTAAGAAAATACTAAGTTGAAACCGCTTGAAAAAATTCATTTTCGGTCTTATAATCATGCTGAATACGCAGTTCTGTGAAATTGCGAGCAGGAGACCGGGGGTGGAGGACATCAGGCGGTTTTTACATACGCTGTACGGATTGTTTGAAAAGGGAACGCGCATTCGGGGTATTTTGGGGTGCTTTCTCGGCGGATTATTTTTGAATATCGTCATAGAGCTGATGGACAGGCAGAGTCTTTCCGCTGTTTTGGTGCTGCTCGAATCGCATCCGCTGGCGTTTTTGGAAAACGTGCTGATTTTGACGTTTTCCCTTTCGCTGTGCCTGTTTTCCAAGCGGCGGTGGTTTTTCGGCATTTTGATCGGCACGGTGTGGCTTGGACTCGGCATTGCGAATTTATATGTGCTCAGCTACCGCGTTTCGCCGCTTTCCGCCATTGATTTTGCGATTTTGCAGCTCGATTGGTCGTTTATCGGCATTTATATGAGCGTACCGGCATTTATTTTGCTTGTTATTGCGGTGATTTTGCTGCTTGCGGGGCTTGTGATGCTCTTTAAAAAGTGCCCGAAAAGCCCGGTGCACCGGCTCTTTAACACGGCGGTGAGCGTGATACTCCTTTGCGCGTGCATTGCCATTCCGTATCTGCCGACGTCCTTAGGCTTCGGTGAGAATACATATACGGATGTTATCCGTTTGACAGAGAATTACGGCTTTACGTACACGTTTACGCGCAGTCTCGTTGACACGGGTATCGACCGGCCGGAGGATTACTCCGCCCGCCGCGTGCGCGCCATTGCAGCGGAGGTGCTGCGCACAAAGGACAAAGCGCCCGAGGACGTGCCGAACATCATCTTTTTGCAGCTGGAGTCGTTTTTCGACGTGAACCGCTTAAAAGACGTGACGTTCTCCGAAAACCCGGTGCCGTATTTTGAAGAGCTGAAGGAGACATGCCCCAGCGGGTATTTCACCGCGCCGTCCGTCGGCGCGGGCACGGCGAACACGGAATTTGAGGTCATCACGCAGATGAATGTGCAGGACTTCGGCACGGGCGAATATCCGTACAAGACGATTTTGCAGGAAACGCCGTGCGAGTCCATCGCGTATGACTTAAAAAAACTTGGGCTCGCGTCGCACGTCATTCACAATAACACGGCGACATTCTATGACCGCAACATCGTGTTCCCGAAGCTCGGGTTCGATTCATTCACGACGCTTGAATACATGAACCACGTGGAGACAAACGAAATCGGCTGGGCGAAGGATAAGATTCTGACAAAAGAGATTGTGCGGGCGCTTTCCGAAACGGAGGAACGCGACCTTATTTACACCATTTCGGTGCAGCCGCACGGCGCGTATCCGGTGGAGAGCGAGACGGCGGATATCAAAGTGCTTTCCGGCATAGAAGACCCCGCTTTGCGCGGACAATTGGAATATTACGCGACGCAGATTCACGAAGTGGATGAATTTCTGCGCACGCTGACCGATGTGCTGACGACGTGGGAGGAGCCGACCGTTTTGGTGCTGTACGGCGACCACATGCCGTCGCTGGAGATCAGCAAGGATATGCTGGACCTTTCTGCGGGCGGCCTGTTTGAAACGGAGTACGTCATTTGGAGTAACTGCGGCGTGGGGGGCGCGGATAGAAACGTGAAGGCGTATCAGCTTTCGTCCCGTGTTTTGGAGCTTTTAGACATCAACGTAGGCACACTGACGAAATTCCACCAGTTAAACCCGTGGCGCGGCGCATACGAAACGGAGCTGCGCACGCTGCAATACGACATGCTGTACGGCGACCGTGTGGTGTACCACGGCGAGCAGCCGTTTGAGGAGACCGACATGCGCTTCGGCACGCGGGACATCACTGTGAACACGGCGTATGTGCAGAACGATATGCTGATGGTGCGCGGCAAAAATTTCACGCCGTACAGCGTGATTTACGTGGACGGCAACGCGAAGGAGACGACGTTCCTGTCCGAATATGCCGTGACCTGTGCGGCGGACGGCATAGAAAAAGGCGACCGCGTGACGGTGCGGCAGGTGGCGGAGGACGGCACGGAGCTTTCAGAAGCCATTGCCGACCCGTATGGGGATTAAATCGGAGGGAAACGTGACAGCGTACTATCATTTGCCCGGCTTATTTGAATTTTTCGAGCTGTACAGTGTGTTTTTGCCGCTGTACGGAGCGCACAGAGAATATTTTTACGAGTGGTGCGAGATCGCGTCTGTTTACGGCGCGCCGGCGGACTGCCTTTGGGGCGGCGGACGCCTCGGCGACGGCGAGCACGACCCGCGCGCGGTACTCTCGCTCATGCGGGAATATAACATCTCCGCGCGGCTGACGTTCAGCAATTCTTTGTTGGAGGAAAAGCATTTATCCGACCCGAAGTGCAACATGCTGTGTAAGCTGTTTGCGGAAAGCGAAAGCCCGCAAAACGGCGTGATCGTGCATTCCGATTTACTGTTAGACTATTTAAAAAAGACGTACCCGGGGCTGTATTTTGTTTCGTCTACGACGAAGGTGCTGACGGACTTTGAAGACTTTAAACGGGAGCTCGAACGCGAAGATTTTCGGTTTGTCGTGCCGGATTTTCGGCTGAATAAACAAGTTGAAAAGTTGAACGCGCTGCCGCAGGCGCTGAAGGACAAGGCGGAGTTTCTCTGCAACGAGTGCTGCTCTTTCGGCTGCAAAGACCGCAAAGCGTGTTATGAAGCGGTGAGCCGCAAAAACCTCGGTATAGATGGCCCGGAGCACATCTGCACCGCGCCGAACGCAAAGGAGGGCTACCGCTTTTCAAAGGCGATGGAGAACCCGGGTTTTATCGGTGTTGCAGATATACAGAACGTATATCTGCCGATGGGCTTCTCGAACTTTAAAATTGAGGGTAGGGGACTCGGCAGTGCGCTCATTTTGGAATTTCTGCTTTACTACATGACAAAGCCGGAATACCGGCTGCGCGTGCGGGAAGAAATATATTTAGACAACATGCTCGATCTGTTTTGAAGAAAGCACGGTTTGCGGCAAATTTCGCTGCGGGCCGTTTCTTTTTCTCAGCTTCTGTGCTATAATGACGGAAACGAGAAACATGAGGGAAAGGGTGTTCATTTATGGATCTGGAACGAATCGAAAAAGCGGTGCGGGAAATTCTGCTGGCTGTCGGAGAAGACCCGGAGCGCGAGGGCCTGCAGGAAACGCCGAACCGTGTGGCACGCATGTATGCGGAGATTTTCTCGGGGTTAAAATCCGACCCGAAGCAGCATCTCAAAATTTTCCACGAAGAGGGCGAGCACGACGAGCTCGTTTTTGTGCGGGACATTCCGCTTTACTCCGTATGTGAGCACCATTTGCTGCCGTTCATCGGCAAGTGTCATATTGCATATATCCCGCGCGACGGCAAGATCATCGGGCTTTCCAAATTTGCCCGTATTGTCGATTGCTTTGCGCGGCGTCCGCAGGTGCAGGAGCGTCTGACGGCGCAGATTGCGGACTTTATCGAAGAAAATCTGAACCCGCGCGGCGTGGCGGTGTTCATTGAAGCGGAGCACCTGTGCATGACGATGCGCGGGGCGCGTGCTTCGGGGGCGCAGACGGCGGGCGCTTTGACGCAGACCTCTGCCTTGCGCGGCTGCATGCGCACGGAGGCGAAGACCCGCAACGAGGTCATGCTGCTGCTTGCAAAGTAAGGAGACCGATATGACGGAATTTTACGCGGCGGGAAAACGCTTTCCGCTGAACAGAACCTATGTGATGGGCATTTTGAACGTGACGCCGGATTCGTTTTCCGACGGCGGCAAGTATTTTGACCCCGAAAAAGCGGTGCGCCACGCGGTAGAGATGGAAGCGCAGGGCGTGGACATTGTGGACATCGGCGGGCAGTCCACCCGCCCGGGCAGCGTGCGCATCTCGCCCGAAGAAGAATGGGCGCGCATTGAAAACGTGGTGAAGGCAGTTGCGGAGAAGACGAACCTTGCTGTTTCCATCGACACGTTTTACCCCGAGGTGGCGGAAAAAGCCCTCAAAGCCGGCGCACATATCATCAACGACGTGACGGGTTTTGCACCGGAAATGTGGCGCGCGGTGGAAAACACCGACTGCGGCTGCATCGTGATGCACCCCGGCGATCCGGATGACCTGAACGGCGCGGGCGGCGACATTTTGGAACGCGTTCGGGCATTTTTCGAGAAGAAAACGACGGAAGCGGAACAGCATGGCGTCAATAAAAATCGCCTTTGCTTCGACCCGGGCATCGGCTTTGGCAAGACAAATGAGGAAAATTTCGCGCTTATCGCAAACCCGGAGAAAATCCGCGTGCCGGGTACGGCACTTTTGATGGCGGCGTCGAGAAAACGCGTTATCGGTGCTG
>OCSG01001940.1_pt1 | contig 11655 bp, 7 predicted proteins | sample 1538831 | NCBI WGS metagenome assembly OCSG01 (sample SAMN04571729, study PRJEB22368) | human gut metagenome | biome: human gut; material: stool | host: Homo sapiens | place: Luxembourg | collected 2012-09-20 | reverse complement strand
CTTGATCCTTTCTTTTGGTATCTTTTCTTTCGTATCAAGACGAAAGAAAAGTACATCCCCCATCATTATACTCAAAAAAACTTAAATCATTTTGCCAATTCACCGAAACCCCATATTTTTGTTTCGTTGTTTATGCAATCATTATTCTGCAAATCAAAAGTAAGAAACAGAAAATATCCATAAACAAAAATCTCTATATTTGTGTTGTAAAAAAAGAAGTATCACCTTTATAATACGCGAGATGCAATGAAAAAATTATTCATTCTGACAATTCTGCTAATCAATCTCTTTTCAACAAAAGCACAGAACATACTCAACTTAGATAGTTGCCGTGCATTGGCTTTGGCCAACAATAAAGAGTTGCTCATCAGTAATGAGAAAATAAATGCAGCACATTACCAGCGAAAAGCTGCTTTCACCAATTACCTGCCCAATATTTCGGCCACAGGAGCTTACATGCGAAACCAAAAGGAATTCTCATTGTTGAACGATGCCCAGAAAGGAGCTTTATCCGGTTTGGGAACCAGCATAGGTGGTCCGTTGCAACAAGCCGGAGAGGCCGTATTGGGCCAGCTTCCTCCCGAACTGGCACAAAAATTAGCTCCGGTTCTCACGCAAGTGGGCAACGAGCTTGTACCCGCCCTTAACGGAGCAGGGGAATCATTAATCGACGCTTTCCGTACCGATACCCGAAACGTATATGCCGGTGCCATCACGTTGACACAACCTCTTTATATGGGAGGTAAAATCCGCGCTTACAATAAAATCACCAAATATGCCGAAGAACTGGCACGCCAGCAGCATCATTCCGGCCTACAGGAAGTGATCTTAAGTACCGACCAAGCCTACTGGCAAGTCGTTTCGCTGGTAAATAAGAAAAAACTGGCAGAAGGTTATTTGAAACTTCTTCAAAAATTAGACAGCGATGTAGAAAAAATGATTGCTGAAGGAGTGGCAACCAAAGCGGACGGACTATCCGTGCGCGTAAAGGTAAACGAAGCCGAGATGACACTCACTAAAGTAGAAGACGGACTCAGTCTTTCCAGAATGTTGCTTTGTCAACTATGCGGTCTCGATTTGACCACCCCGATCGTATTAGCAGACGAGAATATAGAAAACCTGCCCTTATTGAAAACGGAAACACAATTTGACATGGCCACCGCTTATGCCAATCGTCCGGAGATACGTAGTTTGGAACTTGCCAGTCAGATATACAATCAGAAAATAAACGTAACCCGTGCCGAGCATCTCCCCTCCGTAGCTTTCATGGGAAATTACATGGTTACCAACCCCTCCGTATTTAACGGATTTGAGAATAAGTTCAAAGGCATGTGGAACGTAGGTGTCATGGTACAACTCCCTATCTGGCATTGGGGCGAAGGCATGTATAAGGTAAAAGCTGCAAAAGCAGAATCTCGTATAGCCCAGTATCAGTTACAAGATGCAAAAGAGAAAATAGAATTACAGGTAAACCAAGCCGCTTTCAAGGTGAACGAAGCTGCCAAAAAACTCGTCATGGCTGAGAAAAACCAGGAAAAAGCAGACGAGAACCTTCGATATGCCCGGTTGGGCTTTGAAGAAGGGGTGATAGCCACCAGCAATGTCCTTGAAGCGCAAACAGCTTGGCTGTCTGCCCAATCCGAAAAGATAGACGCCCAGATTGATGTCAAATTGACGGAAATCTATCTGCAAAAGTCATTGGGTACACTTAAATAAAGGAAGAGGTAAAAAGGGAGAAGGGAGAAAGGAGAGGGAAGAAGAAAAATTCGTAATTGAATACCGGCCTAAAAGTACTGAATAAGAAACTGATAGAACAAAAACTTGATAGAACAGGAAGTTCATAAATAATAAAAACATAAGAAAGAGTTATTTCAATCGTAAATTGTAAATTGTAAATAAAAATGGCATCACAAAAATCACAGAACAGCAATATGCTGCTTGCATTCCTTACTCTTTTGGGAGTTATCGCTCTGGTTGCAGTCGTTGGTTTCTTTATGCTTCGCAAGGGACCGGAGATTATCCAGGGACAGGCTGAAGTGGATGAATACCGGGTATCAAGCAAAGTACCGGGACGTATACTTGAATTCCGTGTCAAAGAAGGGCAAACCGTACAAGCGGGAGATACCCTTGCCATCCTTGAAGCACCGGATATCGCTGCAAAAATGGAACAGGCACGTGCTGCCGAAGCTGCCGCACAGGCACAAAACGAAAAAGCCATTAAAGGCGCCCGTCAGGAACAAATACAAGCTGCCTATGAAATGTGGCAAAAAGCCCGAGCCGGGGTAGTAATTGCCGAAAAATCGTACAAACGCGTTAAAAACTTGTTCGAGCAAGGAGTAATGCCTGCACAAAAACTGGATGAAGTAACCGCACAACTCAATGCATCCATTGCCACCGAAAAAGCCGCTAAAGCCCAATACACAATGGCAAAGAATGGGGCAGAACGGGAAGACAAGATGGCAGCAGCCGCTCTTGTGGAACGTGCAAAAGGTGCTGTTGCCGAAGTGGAATCTTATATAAAAGAAACTTTCCTCATCGCACAATCAGCAGGCGAAGTTTCCGAAATATTTCCCAAGGTAGGTGAACTGGTAGGAACCGGAGCACCTATTATGAACATTGCCATACTCAAAGACATGTGGGTCACTTTCAATGTACGTGAAGACCTGCTGAAAAACCTTACAATGGGAGCTGAATTCGAAGCCTTCGTCCCGGCACTGGACAATAAGACGATCAAACTGAAAGTGGATTATATGAAAGACTTAGGTACTTATGCCGCTTGGAAAGCTACGAAAACAACCGGGCAGTTTGACTTGAAAACATTTGAAGTCCGCGCACGCCCACTGGATAAGGTAGAAGGACTGCGCCCGGGAATGTCGGTGATTATCAAGAAATAATTAAATAATGTGTCAATGTGCTAATATGCCAATGTGCCAATTACCATGCGGCATGTTGGCATAGCGCAGCCAATTGGCATATTGGCACATTGACACATTATTCATTTTCATTACTAAATTATGAAAGAAAGAGAAAAGAAATACATAGCCTTGTGGCTCGTCATGAAGCGCGAATGCCGCCGTCTCGTGTCGCGTCCGCTTTATCTCTTTTGCATGGTGATTGCACCGTTATTCTGCTATATCTTCTTCACCACGCTGATGGATTCCGGTCTGCCGACCAATCTGCCTGTTGGTGCAGTGGATATGGATCAGTCTGCCACCTCGCGAAACCTGATCCGCAATCTGGATGCCTTCGGGCAGACGGGTGTAGTGGCACATTACGGTAGTATAGCCGATGCCCGCATTGCCGTGCAAGAAGGAAAGATTTACGGTTTCTTTTATATCCCCAAGGGGTTATCGGCAGATGCCCAAAGCCAACGCCAACCCAAGATTTCATTTTACACCAACAACTCTTATCTCATAGCGGGTTCTTTGTTATTCAAAGACATGAAGATGATGAGTGAACTGGCAGCAGGAGCAGCCGGACGTTCAGTTCTATACGCCAAAGGGGCTACCGAAGACCAGGCAATGGGGTTTCTGCAACCGATTGTAATCGATACGCACCCGTTGAACAATCCCTGGTTAAACTACTCCGTATACCTGTGCAACACATTAGTGCCGGGCGTACTCATGCTGATGATATTCATGATAACCGTATACTCCATCGGCACGGAGATCAAAGACCGCACAGCCCGCGAATGGTTACGCATGAGCAATAACTCCATATACATAGCCTTGGCAGGCAAACTGTTGCCCCACACGGTGATATTCTTCATTATGGGTATCTTCTATAATATATATCTGTATGGATTCCTGCACTTCCCGTGCAATAGCGGCATCCTGCCGATAATATTGGCTACCCTTTGTCTGGTGCTCGCCTCCCAATGCTGCGGCATCGTGATGATAGGTACTCTGCCCACCCTGCGTCTCGGATTAAGTTTCGCTTCATTGTGGGGTGTCATCTCCTTCTCCATCTCCGGCTTCTCGTTTCCGGTAATGGCGATGCATCCTGTCTTGCAGGCATTGAGCAACCTCTTCCCGTTGCGTCACTATTTTCTTATTTACGTAGACCAGGCACTCAATGGTTATAGCATGATCTATTCCTGGCCCAACTATATGGCATTACTGATATTTATGATGCTTCCTTTTCTTGTGGTTCACCGCTTGAAAGAAGCATTGATATACTATAAATACGTACCCTGATGAAAGAGATTACATTCAAAGAAAGAGTAAAGCAAGGCATCAATGACCTGTTTTACATCTGGTTGCGAGAGTTCCGTACCACTTTCCGCGATCAGGGGGTACTCATATTCTTTATACTCGTGCCACTGGTATATCCGCTTATCTACGGATTTATCTATACAAATGAGGTGGTACGTGAAGTTCCCGCCGTTGTAGTGGATGCTTCACGCAGTTCCTTGAGCCGCGAATATCTTAGAAAAGTAGATGCAACCCCCGATATCAACATCGTAGCCTATTGTGCCGACATGGAAGAAGCCAAACTGATGTTGAAAGACCGCCTGGCTTATGGTATTATCTATATCCCTTCGGAATTCAGTCAAGACATCGCACAAGGCAAACAGACCCAAGTAAGCATCTATTGTGATATGAGCGGGCTGCTTTATTACAAAAGCATGTTGCTTGCCAATACTGCGGTATCACTGGATATGAACCGGGATATCAAGATAGAGCGTGCCGGAAACACAACCGCCCGACAGGATGAAATCACCGGTTATCCGATAGAATATGAAGATGTTGCCATGTTCAACCCGACCAACGGCTTTGCCGCTTTTCTCATCCCGGCTGTATTAATTTTGCTGATTCAGCAGACCTTATTGCTCGGCATCGGCCTTTCGGCAGGAACAGCGCGCGAACAGAATCGTTTCAAAGACCTTGTACCTATCAACCGGCATTACAACGGTACGTTGCGTATTGTCATGGGAAAGGGTTTGAGTTATTACATGGTCTATTCGCTGGTATCGGTATATGTACTATGTGTCGTCCCTCGGATTTTCAGTCTGAACCAAATAGGACAGCCGGGCACGCTCGCCCTGTTCATGCTACCCTATCTGGCAGCCTGCATCTTTTTTGCCATGACCGCTTCCATTGCTATCCGCAACCGGGAAACGTGTATGCTGCTATTCGTGTTTACCTCCGTCCCTCTGCTGTTCATCTCGGGAATATCCTGGCCGGGTGCTGCTATCCCTCCGTTCTGGAAATACTTTTCCTACGTCTTCCCATCGACTTTCGGCATCAATGGTTTTGTACGCATCAATAACATGGGAGGTACCTTGAGCGAAGTTGCATTCGAATACAAAGCCTTGTGGCTACAAGCCGGATTTTATTTCCTTACCACCTGTCTCGTATACCGTTGGCAAATCATAATGAGCCGCAAACATATCATCGAGAGATATAAAGAACTGAAAGAAAGGGAAAGAATGATACAAGGAGAATAAACAAAAGGGAAATAATTCCCCGATTATATTATATATAGCGATCTACGGATAATTAACAAATGTAGATAAACATAGACAAGCGCAAATTATCGTAAGTGTAATCCAACCTATGCGATAATTTGCGCTCATTTATTGTAAAATGCCCACAACACCAATAAACCAAATCAATTCATCCTTGCCGAAAATCGATAAGTACCAGATTGTAATGAGAAGACAACCGTATTGTCTCTTTGGGAATCCAAACGAATGCCTTTTACCTTTTTCCATTCGCTCCCTCCTTCCTTTATTGAATCGAAACGAACACCCGGCAGTTTCAAAAGAACTGTAGTATTGGCTGGTACCACCACTTCAATATCTAATTTGTCGTCTGTAACTTTCCAATTGGAAACAATTGTTCCATACATGGAATTATAGTGTGAACGTACCTGTCTGGGGCCTTTCTCATCTATCCAAGGCGCTATGACAAATTCTTTGAATCCGGACTTCGGACGTTGAATACCCCCCAACGATTCCACAAACCAACTCCCTATATATAAATAAGAGCTATGCAAAGCAGATCCTCTGCACTCCCAATCTTCAAAGAAAGTGCCATTTCCATTCTTTATCATATTCCCCCAACTTGGAAAGTCTTCTTTGGTAGCCATTTCACAAATCAAATCATTGCGCTGGTTATCCAATAAAGTATGGAAGAGGAAAGAACCGGCCGTGATACCTCCCCAAAAATGTCCTTTACGATTCACCAATATCTCATACTCCAGACGTTTCCAGACTTTAGCCTTCAATTTTTCAGGTGGTAAGTCCACCATAAGTGCAATAGCTAAATAAGCAGGATAACCGTTCACATAACTATTGTCATCCGGATTGAAGAAAGTTTTATGCACAGCCCTTCGCACCTCTTCCGCCCTTTTGCGCCAAGCGACAGCCATTGTTTCATTCCCCAAAACATCCGCTATACAGGCAGCCGTTTCCAAACTATAAATCCAATGGCAGTTATTAAAGAACAATGTCTCGCGGGTATCTCCCAAAGACTTTCCTTCTTTCTCCATCGCCGATCGTTCCGGCCAGGCATCCGGCCACAGCCAGTCTCCCAGAAAACTCCACTTTCCACCCCAACGCACCAACATATCGTCTTTGGATTTAGTTTCTACAAAATCGAGCCAACGCCGGATGGTCGAGAAGCTTTCTTCAAGAATGCGCACATCACCATACTGGCGATAGACCTCCCAAGGCAAAGTAATACAAAAACCACTCCAGGAAGGACCGCCACCACCAATATAGGTAGGAGCCGTATATGGTACATTTCCATCTTCTCCCTGCACATCGCGCCAATCTTCCATCCATTTGGTATAAAAAGCCCCCAACTGATAATTATCCAAACCGGTACGCGTAGTAGCCAATGCGTCACCACCATACCCCCTACGTTCACGATGAGGACAATCTACAATATAATTACCCAGACTCAAGTTTTCAAAAGTCCATAATGTGGTACGATAAAGATCGTTTAAAAGCGATATATCACATTCAAATCCGGACGACCGCCGAAAATCGGGACGAATCATCCACCCACGTATCTGTTTCAAATCGGGTGCAGACCGTAAGCCGGTAATCTGAACCCAACGTCCGGTCATGTAGTTAAAGCGATTACGGAAAGTACCCTTCCCGTCAGGCCCTATTTTATAAATACTATGTATTCCGTAGCTACAAGCATCTTTTTCTCTCTCCGAAAAGCGGAAAACGACCGAATCTCCCGGTTGTCCGACAAGCGGCATTTCAAACCATCCGGCATAATTAATTCCCATATCCACACGATACACGCCCGGGCTCACCTCTTCGACCGCAACCGGTTTAATCTCATCCATCAGCAGATTGGACTCCGCTTTATCGGCGGAAACCATAATCTGCGGTTGGTAAACCTTTGCTTCCGCCCATTCAGAGTCGTCAAAACCAGCTTCATTCCATCCATTGATCTCCAAAGAAGCATCATAAAACTCACCGGCAAAATGATGTGCATCCCAATATCCCATCAGCACATTGGGACTTGCATGCGTCTTCCAACTGCCGTCTGTTATCACCCGAACTTTGCTGCCGGAAGTCAACGTTATCTCAGCCTGTGCCAACGCCATTGGAATAGCTGGCTTGTCATTACGCTGATAAGCAGGAAATACAGCCCAAGAAGTACCCAACCACAAAGCAATTACATTCTCCCCTTTTTTCAGATAATGACTGATATCATACGTCACATAACGGGCACGCGATTTATGATCTGTCACAGACGGAGCAAGTACGGCATTTCCAATCTTACAACCATTCACATACAATTCATGATATCCGATAGAGGCTACGTAAATCAGTGCCTCTTTAAGGCTCTCTGTTAAAGTAAAAGTCTTACGAAACCACGGATCAAACATTTTATTATCTACCGGCCGGCCACCCACACTTTGGGATTCCATTTCAGCACTCCCTATCCAATGGGCACTCCAATCATCGGCAAACAATCCCATCTGCCAATAAGCCGGTTCACTCCATGATGTCCAGTTGCCCTGTTCATCAGCCAAACGAACTTTCCAAAAGCACTTTTGCCCTGTAATCAGTGTTTTTCCATCATAAACAATATGGACCGATTCATCTGAATGTACTTGCCCGCTGTCCCATAAATCTCCCTGTTCTTTATCTAACAACTCCCGGCTACTTGCTACCAGAACCTGATAAGCAGTCTGTCTCTGCCCACGCACGGCAACCGTCGTTCCCATTTTCCAACTCAAACGCGGATGAGGAATATCCAACCCTGACGGATTATGCAAATATTCACACTGCAATCCGACCGGTTCAATATTTTTCTTCCCTTCCTTCACTCCGTACGCTGTAAGAAGATACGGTGAAGTTAATAAAAACATAGTCAATAGTATTGTTTTACATCTACTTATCATAACATTCAACTATTTATTCGTTAATGATTTATACCGGCACAATGCCTCTACAAAATAGTAATCTGCATACGTTAATGGTGCATCTACTTCTGTCCCAGCCGGCATATTACCGACAGAATGTTTCAAAATAAATCCACCGTTAGTACCTACTTCTGCCATATACTCGGATGAAGATAATTCCTGTAACATTTTCTCGGCAGCTTCAAAATATTTCTGTCTGGAATTTTCCGAAACATACCGACATAACTCGAATAACCCGGCACAACTAATAGCAGCTGCTGAAGCATCCCTCAAAGTATTCGGTATATCAAGCGCATTATAATCCCAATAAGGGACCAAATCTTCCGGCATATTGGGATGATTCAATATAAATTCTGCTATTTTTACTGCTTGTTCAAGATATCTGGTATCTTTTGTAAAACGATACATCATCGTATATCCATATAATCCCCAAGCCTGCCCACGAGCCCAAGCTGATTTTTCCGACACACCTTGTCCGGCTTGATAATGTTGAATTCCTCCCGTTTCCGGATCATAATTTATCCCATGATAAAGACTATTATCAGCCCTAAAATGATTCTTCATAGTCGTATCGGCATGCTTTACTGCGATATCATAAAAAGAATTATCACCAATAGCTTGCGCCACCCAGAGCAACAACTCTAAATTCATCATATTATCAATAATAACCACATAATCATTCGGTCCGCGATTATGTGACTTAATACAACCGACCATCGGACTAAACCGGGTAATAAGAGAGCGCGCACTGTTAACAATTATATCTTTATAGCCGGACTGCGGAACTATACGATTGGCATTACCATAACTACAATACATCATAAAGCCAATATCATGCGTACTTACATTATATTGCTCGGGCTCCAATAACTTCAACATACGTACCCCCTCCATATATAGCTCTTCATAGCCAGTTTCTTCATACAAATAAAACAAAGTACCCGGAAGCCACTACACCACCATTTAGAAGAACTATTCTCCGGTTTATGCTCTTTCACATCATATGTTTTCGGGAACACATCCGTTCCTTTTAATCTATCTGCCATATATAGATATTGATGCGCAGCACTTCTCAACACTTTGTCTACATTAACTCTCCTCTTGAGAGTAAGCGTCGGACACGCCTGTATAGGATAAACTTTTTCTACAACAAGCAGAACAAAGGTTAATAATATAACGAATTTACATATTTTCATTTAATACATTATTTTTCCAAATTAATCTGCTTTCGCTCTATATTCCATCCCTTTATGACTAAAACAGGTGTATTCTTCAAATTCTGATCAGCCGTTTCTATTGTTACCAATTTACTTTCACCCGGCATAAGTGAGAAAAAGTTATCTGTATAAAACGACGGACGAACCGGACTCAGATTTTGATCTAAAAATTGTAGCTGATTAAAAAAAGCAATAGAATTAGAAACATTTCGCAAAGTGACATCTACCCAAAATTGTCCATCAGTTTTCCTTACCTTGCAAGAGCTGACAAGCCTTGCCCGTTTCATTTTTACCAAATCCTCAAATCCCGAAGCCGCCGGGCCAGTAGTTGTATCTTTACCTTCGTATTTGTCATTAGAACGCCAATAAAAATTAGAAGATACCTCCCTCCCTCTTTCATCCGTCAGTCTCAACTTTATAAAATGTATTTGTGAAATATCCTCGGGAAAACAGATAGTAAATACATCGTTGATAACTCCGTCTGATGGCAGATTTATTTTAGCAGACTTTTCAAAAACTTTCCTGCTATTTATATCATACACCTGTGCCATCACCGTATAATTGCTGAAAGACTTGTAATAATCGTTAATTACAGATACCGTATTCTTCAAATAATCAAATTGTACATGTAGCGGTTCAAGGGCATTCGCTGTATGATAAAGTGATGCTGTCGGTTCCAACGACCAATCCCACATACGAGCACTCACTTGACGTACAGGACAGTTATGATACCAAAAGAGTAACCCCGAACAAAATCGATCTCCATAATCCAATTTGTTATAATTCCACACCTCCCATATGCTCTTTGAGTTAATAGCACCAACGAACTGCCCTTTTTGAGCAAACTCTTCAATAGAAGAAGATTTTCCATAGTTATCAACCAGTTCTTTATACATGGTAGACATCAAATGGAAGCCATTACCATCTAAATAATCCCATACCTCTCTATTAATAGGCCATAAATCCTTCTCATCCATCATTTCTTTCAATATTTCTACTGTAGGAAGCGTAGGAGCTCCATACTCCGGATTAAAACCATCTACCCGACTTCCTCTGGACGATGCCGTATTTTCATAATGTTGCATCGGATTAACTTGCTTATACGGACTACCGTCGTGTACTCCTTCGCATTCCGACTGCATCTGATACCCACGCGTCCCGTCAAGTTTCATTAATAACTCTCGCGTACCAGTTACTTCCGAACTTTCATTAGAAGCTACATAGTAGGCTAAAGACGGATGATTACGAATACGTTTTACCGTAGATTCCACATTATTCAGATAAACTCCCTTATCCTGCGGATGACGCGTGTCCCCTGTCATCCAGAACTCTTGCCAAATCAACAATCCCATTTCGTCGCAAAGTTGAAAAAAATAATCAGATTCGGCAATACCGCCACCCCAGAAACGAATCAGGTTAATTCCGGCCTGTCTCGTGTATCGTAATTCAGCATAAGTGCGTTCATCCGAACTACGAAGCATGGCCTCCGGAATCCAGTTTGTTCCCCGAATAAAAATGCGTTTTCCGTTTATATAAAATACACGTGAATGATCCGGAGTATTCATATCAGAGGTTATTTCACGAATACCGAAGCGCGTCTTTACAGAATCACAAACGACACCATCGACAGACACGGTCATCTTTAACTCATATAAGTTCTGCGGGCCCTTATTGACGGGCCACCATAAACGGGGATTTTCTATAACCAACTGCGGAAACTCTTCAGGGGTAAATACAACTGTTTTATTTTCCCCTCGTAAAATACGGAGAGGTTTCTTCACTATAATATTCTCACCCACGATTTCACTACTGATTACGCAATCAATCGTATCCGTAGAATTAAGCGCATTATTCACCTCTACAGAAATTGTCTCCCGAGCTATATCGTACTCCGGCTTTCTCAACTCTGACTTAATAAACGGATGCCGCAAAGCCACTGCACCCGTTGTATATAAAGAAATACTTTTCCAAACACCTGTATTACGGTCACGGATGCCATCCATAAAAGTAAAGTCCCACCCTACACTCATCAACATAGTTG
>OCSG01001930.1_pt1 | contig 11689 bp, 9 predicted proteins | sample 1538831 | NCBI WGS metagenome assembly OCSG01 (sample SAMN04571729, study PRJEB22368) | human gut metagenome | biome: human gut; material: stool | host: Homo sapiens | place: Luxembourg | collected 2012-09-20 | reverse complement strand
ACGGCGCATACGTTGTGCCGCCGATACGTATTTTCGGTTTTTCCGTCTCCGGTTGCTGTGCCGTATCGCTGCATGCGCAAAGCAGCGCAATAAGCGTGGCAAAAAGCAAAAGGATCCAAGCCTTTTTTCGCATATTTTTTCCTCTGTTTTCTATGTGATGTGATTTGAATGCGGCACTCCAAAACCGCTGTTTTCCGGGGCTGAGCCACCGTTGCTTTTCTCAAAATACGCTCTGCTTTATAGATTTAGTATAGCGTACTTTCCGCTGATTTTCAATTATTTTTTATGTTCTGTGCATAAATAACTTGCTTTTCTGCATTTTCGACGCGACGTGTGCGTAAAGCCAATTCTAATGTGTGAAAAGCCGGAAAAATCTGTGCATTTTGTCTTGTTTTCTGCACCTTATTATGCTAAAATCAAGTCAAAAGCGCCAGTCTTTACGAAACCCCAAACCGCTATAGAAAAGGAGTTGCAACTATGAGGTATCTCGCTAAACGTGTGGAGCGCATTTGTGATGAGCTTTACCGTCTGCGCATCGTGCATGGAATGGACGGAACGCGGCCCCGTGCGTGCAACTCTCAAGATGGAGCGCAAGGTCAGCCGTTCGGTCATCTGCCAGAAAATTCACTTCTACGCCGCGTGCCCGCGCATCGAGTTTGAGACGACGGTCGACTGGAAAGAGCACCAGCACCTCCTGAAAGTCCACTTCCCGATGGACGTACACACGGACGAAGCAACATTTGAGATTCAGTTCGGCAACGTGACGCGCAAAACACATCAGAACACGAGCTGGGATCAGGCACGCTTTGAGAGCTGCGGCCAAAAGTGGATCGATGTTTCCGAGGGTCACTACGGCATCAGCCTGTTAAACGACTGCAAATACGGTCACTCCGTGCACAACGGCGAAATAGCGCTGACGCTCATCAAATCCGGCACAGAGCCGAACCCTGTCGCCGATCAGGAGATGCACGTATTCACCTACGCGCTCTACCCGCACGCCGAAACATGGCGCAGCGCGGCGACCGTAGCGCAGGCGTACTTCCTGAATCAGCCTGTGCGCGCCACCGCAGGCGGCACAGCAGGCGAAGCGTACTCTCTCGCGAGTGTGGATGCCAAAAACGTCATTTTGGAAACCGTCAAGCAGGCGGAAGACGGCGACGGCGTGATCGTGCGTCTGTACGAATGTGAAAACGCCCGCACAACGACAAAACTGCATTGGAACCGCCCCATCGCTTCCGTTACGGAGTGCGACTTGCAGGAGAATGCGCTCACGGATGTCCCGGTCGAAGGCGGTACATTCAAATTCACCATCAAGCCGTATGAGATCAAGACGTTCCGCATCCGTTAATCAAAAATAAAGCACCGGCGGCTGTACCCGAGTTGGGCGCAGCCGCCGGCTTATTTTATGAGGTGATATGTTTTGAGGAGCGCCACGCGCCGCTTGCCGATCTCGACACTTTTTCTAAGACTCGTACGGTTTTGAATGTTTTCCTTACCGTAGCGTATAAGCCGCCTTCCCCATGCGGCAGGCAAGCTATGCGGCGCGCAATGCAGCGCTTTTGCAGAGGGGAACGCCGCACGCAGTACGGAAAAGCACTCGCGTTTTCCTGCATTCTGCACAGCCGCCGCGTGCAGCGTCATGTTCGCACTGTGCAAGCGGCTTTTTTCTGCCGCACCGTGCACGCCGCCTGCCAAGCGCAGTCTCATCCGGCGCAGGGTGCACACGAAGCAGCGCTAAGCTTTCCGTTTTCTCAAAGCCGAGATATTTCTCGCCGATTTCAAAAAGCGCCGTCAAAAATTCGAGTGCCGAAAGCTTTTCGCAGCAGCGGCGCAAATACAGTTTGTCAAGCTCCTTTTCATGCTTTTCGGCAAACAACAGCAAATCACACACCGCGCGAATGCCGCACCCACCGTGCAGAAAGTGCTTTAAGCTGTGGCACAAAAGGTACAAAAACGTCTCGTTCGCGCCGAGCGTATAAATTTCTTCGCCCTGCACGGAAACGGTTTCCGTGCGCAGCTTTTCATGCGCAAAAAAGGCGTTCATGTGCCCATACGCATCGTTTTCCGGGAACGCCGCGCCGTGCAGTTCTAAAACGAGCGGACTGCCGGGCAGGTAAAATGTCTGTTCAAGCGGATCGACACTCTCCCCTGCTGTGCGGCAGCCGAGCCGCAATAAAGCATTGCGTGTGCGGTCAAATTCACCCGAAACCGCCAGTAAATCGACATCCGAGAACAGCCGCAGCTCCGGCTTCGGGTACAGCACAGCGCACACCGGGCCTTTCAGCACGAGCGGATGCAATTTCATTTCGCGCAGCTTGCTGTAAAGCTGTAAAAATACCTGCGTTTTCAAAATCTGCTCTGCCGTTTGGCAAAACGCCATTTGCCGCGCAGCTTTCAGTGCCTTGCCGCACGCATCAAGAACAAGCGGCAGCACGCCGTGGCACACCGCCTGGCGCAAAAGCTCCGTCTGTGTTTCCTGCGGCAGCACACCGAGCGCCGCTTTTTCGTTATGTATCGCTGCTTTCAACGCGTTTAAAAGCAAACTATCCGCCTGTTTCATCGCCTGCTCCTTTTACTCGTCCGATATGTCCAAAGTATAGCAGGACAAAACCGCGCAATAAAACGAAAAAAGGCGCCCGCCGTGAAAAATCACAAGCGAGCGCCTCTTATGTTATCTCAAGCTAAAGTTCGTTTTATGTACGAATTACATCGTAACAAAGACAAACTTAATGACGAAGAGCGCAGCGATAATGGTGATACCGATGTCGTTCTTCTTGTACTTACCGGTGAAGAGCGTGATGAGCACATAAGCGATCGCGCCGATACCGATACCGTTGGAGATAGAGTAGGTCAGCGGCATCATGATGAGAGCGAGGAACGCCGGAACAGCGCTGCGCAGGTCGGACATATCGACCTTTGCGAAGCCCTTCATCATCAGAACGCCGACATAGATGAGCGCCGGAGCCGTAGCGCAGGTCGGAACAAGAGAAGCGACCGGGCTGAGGAACAGGCAAACCGCGAAGCAAATTGCAACAACAAGGCTCGTAAGGCCGGTTCTGCCGCCGGCGCCAACGCCAGCAGCGGACTCAACGAACGTGGTGCAGGTGGAAGTACCGCAAACAGCGCCCGCAACCGTTGCAACGGAGTCGCTGGTCATGCACTGGTTAACGTTGATCGGATCACCGTTCTTATCCAGCATGTTTGCCTGAGAAGCGGTGCCGTACAGGGTGCCGATGGTGTCGAACATATCGACGAGGCAGAACGTAACGATGAGCATGATTGCGGAGAAGATGCCGCCGAGCTCAGAGCCTGTGAACGCACGCTGCCAAGCGTCAGCCTGGAACACACCGGTGATGCCGATGGAGCCGAAATCCTTAAAGGTCTGGCCGATCTGGCTCATGTCGAAGGTCGGGGTCGTGCCGGAAAGGAGATAGTACAGAACGGAAATGCCTGCGATGCTGATGAGCACGCCGCCCTTGACGTTGTGCTTTTCAAGAATTGCAATGACGAGCAGACCGAGGAATGCGAGGATGGCCGGCATAAATGCCTTTACACCTTCAACATCCGCAAAGAATGCGCCTGCCTTCAGTGCGCCGTGGATATCGACGAACTGAACGAGCGTGTACTGGTTAGTCTGGATGATGCCGACATTCTGGAAGCCGAGGAAAGCGATGAACAGACCGATACCGGCCGGGATTGCTTTCTTGAGGCAGTCCGGAAGAGCCTTTGCGACCTTGACGCGGAGACCCGTGACAGAGAACAGCAGGAAGACAAAACCGGAAACCAGAATGATAACGAGGCCTGCATGGTAGCCCTTGATGACGTCGCCGCCGGAGATGATTTCCGGCAGAATGAAGGATACGAAGAAGAAGGAGTTCAGACCCATGCCGCAAGCCTGTGCAAACGGCATCTTCGCATACAGAGCCATCAGCAGCGTACCGATGATTGCTGCCAGAATGGATGCGACATACACAGCGTTCCAAATCTGCTGGAAGGCCGGGTCGGCATCCGGAGCCAGATGGTTGAAGCTAACAATCTGGTTCGGGTTCGTGACTACGATGTAAGCCATCGCGAAGAACGTCGTAAGACCGGCAATGATCTCTGTGCGGACGTTCGAGCCACGCTCGGAAATTTTGAAGAATTTGTCCAAGGATGTTCACTCTCCTATAAATTAAAGAATTTCCTGTTCTTCGTTTTTTTGACCAGTTATGGTTTGCACACATCGGAAAAACAGGAATTGTTACCTATAGTATAGCCTCTAATTTTGCGAAAATCAAGAGAAAACCGAATAAAAAGTCACATTTTGTTCATAAGCTGTTTATGATTTGGAAAAAAAGAGTTTTTTGTGCATTTCGGCTAAGGCTATCCTGTATTTTGCTGTTTTTCTCGACTTGCACTGCCGTTTTTGCGTTTTAAAATGCGCTTCTTTTTGACCACCTATAAAGTTTTCATGAATATGCCCCTATCGCTTGCTTTTTTATGCTGTTCCATGCTATACTGATTTATATGCCGCGCGCGGGGAATCCGCGCGAAAGAAAGGAAAGTGTTCCCGAACCATGAACCTACTCACAAAGCTGTTCGGCAGCTACAGCAAGAAAGAATTAAAGCGCATTGAACCGCTTAAGCAAGCGGTGCTCGCGCTCGATGACAAATACACAAAAATGACAGATGAGGAGCTGAAGGGCCAGACCGCCGTGTTGAAAGAGCGCCTCTCCCTCGGCTCTTCCCTTGATGACATCCTGCCCGAAGCGTTCGCAACGTGCCGCGAAGCCATGTGGCGCGTGCTCTCCATCAAGCCGTTCCCGGTACAGATTATCGGCGGCATCATTTTGCATCAGGGTCGCATCGCCGAGATGAAGACCGGCGAAGGCAAGACGTTCACCGCTGCCCTCCCGGCGTACCTCAACGCTTTAAGCGGCAAGGGTGTGCACATCGTCACCGTCAACGATTACCTTGCAAAATATCAGGGCGAAATGATGGCGCGTGTGTTCAACTACCTCGGTCTCACCGTAGGCCTTGCCATTCCCGGCATGGAGCCGGACGAAAAGAAAAAAGCCTACGCCTGCGACATCACATACGCAACAAACAATGAGATCGGCTTTGACTACCTGCGTGACAACATGGTCACCTACAAGGAGCGCAAGGTGCAGCGCGGCCATAACTTCGCCATCGTGGACGAGGTGGACTCCATCCTCATCGATGAGGCGCGTACCCCGCTCATCATTTCCGGTCAGGGCGAGCAGTCCACGGAGCTTTACAACGTCGCCGACCGCTTCGCAAAGACCCTGCGGCCCATCCGCGTGGCGGAGACGAACGAAAAGGAAGACAATGACGAGATCTACGAGGATTACGATTATATCATCAACGAAAAGCAGAAGACCGCAACGCTCACCAAGCGCGGCGTAAAAAAAGCCGAGCAGTTCTTCAGCTTGGAAAACCTCACGGACCCGGACAACATCACCATTCAGCACCACATCAATCAGGCGATTAAGGCGAACGGCATCATGCAGCGCGATATCGATTACGTCGTGCGCGACGGCGAAGTTATCATCGTTGATGAATTCACCGGCCGTCTGATGTACGGCAGACGCTACAACGAAGGTCTGCACCAGGCCATCGAAGCGAAGGAAGGCGTGAAAATCGCGCGCGAAAGCAAAACGCTTGCAACCATCACGTTCCAGAATTTCTTCCGCCTTTACAACAAGCTCTCCGGCATGACCGGCACGGCCATGACCGAAGAATCCGAGTTCAGCGAAATTTACAAACTGGACGTTGTAGAGATTCCGACAAACAAGCCGATGATTCGTGAAGACTGCCCGGACGTTGTTTACAAAACCGAAAAGGGCAAGTTCAATGCCGTTATCAACGACATCATCGAGCACCACGAAAAAGGCCAGCCGGTGCTGGTCGGTACCATCACGATTGAAAAATCCGAGCAACTCAGCGCCATGCTGAAGCGCCGCGGCATCAAGCACGAAGTGCTGAACGCAAAGTACCATGAAAAAGAAGCCGAAATCGTCGCACAGGCAGGCCGTAAGGGCGCCGTGACCATCGCAACGAACATGGCCGGCCGTGGTACGGATATTCTGCTCGGCGGTAACGCAGAGTTCATGGCGCGTGCCGAAATGCGCCGCATGCAGTTCTCCGAGGAGCTCATCGGCGAGGCTTCCGCCTACGGCTACACGGACGATGAAGAGATTTTGAATGCCCGCAAGACATTTGCGGAGCTCAATAAAAAATACAAAGCGGAGATTGCGCCGGAGGCAGAGGAAGTTCGCAAGCTCGGCGGCCTGTACATCATCGGCACGGAGCGCCACGAATCTCGCCGTATCCCGGTAAGAGCCGCTTCTACATCTCTCTTGAAGACGACCTCATGCGTCTGTTCGGCGGCGACCGCATCCAGACCATTATGGACCGCCTGAATGTGGACGAGGACATGCCGATCGAAGCGTCTATCCTCTCCAACACCATCGAAAACGCACAGAAGAAGGTCGAGGGCAGAAACTTTGCCATTCGTAAGAACGTTCTGCAGTATGACGACGTGATGAACCGCCAGCGCGAGATCATCTATGAGCAGCGTGACCGTGTGCTGAACGGCGACAACGTGAAGCCGCAGATTATGTCCATGATTGATCAGGCCATCGAAGCGAACGTCAAGCGCTTCTTGCCGGAGAACACCCTGCACGACGACTGGGATCTCCGCGGTCTGCGCGACCACTACCTCGGCTGGATGGTCAATCCGGATGAGCTGCACTATGAGGGTCAGGCGTTTGAGGATCTCGAGCAGCAAACGGTCATCGATTTTCTCAAGGAGCGTGCGCACAAGCTTTACGACCTGCGTGAGAAGGCGTTCACCCCGCCGATCATGCGTGAAGTGGAGCGCGTGGTGCTGCTGAAGAACGTCGATACGCAGTGGATGGATCACATTGATGCGATGGATGAGCTCCAGAAGGGCATCCGTCTGCGCGCCTACGGCCAGCAAGACCCGGTCATTGCATACCGCGAAGAGGGCTTTGACATGTTTGACGCGATGATCGACACGATCCGCGAAAACACCGCCCGCATGATTCTGACTGTGCGCCTGAAGACGCCGGAAGCACCGAAGCGTGAAGCCGTCGCCAAGGAGACCGGCACAACATCCTCCGATACACCGGCCGTCAAGCAGCCGGTGCGCAAAAACGGCAAAAAGCCCGGCAGAAACGACCCGTGCCCGTGCGGCAGCGGCAAGAAATACAAGAAATGCTGCGGCAGAAATGAATCCTAATTCATAATCAAATCTATGAAAGACTTAGCTTCTTTACATTTAGATAATCACGACAGCCGTTTGAAGTACTACCATCTGTTCATGACCATGCCGGCGGAAACGGAAATTCCGCATTACGATCTGCCCGCGGGGTATTCGTTCACAACCTACACCCGCGGCGACCGCGATACGTGGATTGAGATTGAAAAATCGGCGAAAGAGTTTTCGACTTTTGAGGAAGGCGTGGACGCGTGGCAGCGTTACTACGGCAAGCACGAAGACGTTCTGCCCGACAGAATGTTCTTCATCGTCGACCCGAACGGCAAGAAGGTTGCGACCGCAACGGCGTTTTTCGATGAAAAGCTGCCCGGTGGCTGGCTGCATTGGGTTTCCGTAAGCCGCGACGCGCAAGGCAAGGGACTTTCCCGCCCGCTCATCGCGCACACGCTGCACCGTTTGCAGGCGCTCGGCTACAAAGAGCTGTTCGTGCCCACCCAGACCACCACGTGGGTCGCCGCAAAGCTGTACCTTGATTTCGGCTTCCGTCCCGTGCCGGAGAATTTGGAAGAAGATCATTTCGGTTGGCGCATGCTGAAAACGCTGACCGACCACCCGGCATTAAAAGAGCTGGAACCCGTCGAGGTTGACGAATTACTGAATAAATAAGGAAACCCACACACCGCCTGTTTTCCGAAAGGGGGTATGCACATGAAAAAGCGTTTATTGTCCGTTTTGATTCTGCTCGGTTTGCTGCTCTTGCTTTCCGGCTGTGCGGCGCACAAGGTCGATGTGCCTGCACTTGAATTCGGCGGCACAGAGGGCGACGTTTCCGTGCTGCGGCTCTATTTTGACGGCGATTCCCCTGTTTTTCTTGAAAACGGTTTTACCGACCTCTGTGACCTGTACGTCACCGGGCAGTATAGGCACGTATTTGACCTTGAGGTGCTCGAAACGACGGATACGGAGACCATTTACGAGTTGCCGCGAAGCTACGACCTGCTCGACAATGTGACGGGCATTTTGATTTACAGCGATTACGCTTATGCCGCCGTGCGTGAGGACAGCAATTTGCGCCTGCATCCGCTTTCCCCCGGTGCGCCGGAGAAAACTTGGGAGGATTTTTATACCGCCGCGCAGAGCTATGCCAAAACGCACTCCGAGCTTTCGGGTGTGGAAAACTACGGGTTCGATTAAATTTAATTTAAGCATGACAAAAGCCCTACCGGGAATTTTCTCGGCAGGGCTTTGCTGTTGCTGTTTACTTTTCCAGTGCCTCGCAGCGCTCGTAAATCTCAAACGCGGCTCTGGCGTTGTGGTACGGGCACTTCCACGGGCCGCACAGCAGGTGTGAATTTTCCTCGTCCGGGGAATTTTTGCCGCTTGCAAACCACTCTCCCGCCGGGCCGTTGATGATTTCGGCTTTGATGTATGCCCAGCTCTTCAGCGCGGAATCGAGATACTTCTCGTCACCCGTAATCTGCCATGCGTTCACGCTGCCAACAACGGCTTCCGCCTGCACCCACCAGACCTTATTCGGCACAGCGATGCCGCCTTCTTCGTGACCCTCGTCAAACAGACCTCCGTCCGTATCCATGCCGTGGCTCAGCGTGAAGTTCACCATATTGATGGCGACCTCCTTCGCTTCCTCAAGGAGCTTTTCCGCACGGGCTTTATCTGCGCCGTACTTTTCGAGCACTTCGGCAGCTTCCGTCAACAGCCAGGAGCCCTCAATGTCATGGCCGAACGAAACCTTGCCCGGCAGCGGCTCCATTTTACCGTTGAAAAACATGACAAAATGGTGGTGCTCGGTGTCGTAAATTCTGCGTGCGGTGATCTCGATGAGGTTCACAAGGCTCTCCTCCACGCAGGCATCGTGGCGAATACGGAAGTAGCACGTCATCGGCTCCAGAATGTGGATATGCGTGTTCATGGAAAGGTTGCCCGCCTCCGTAATGGCGCCGTTGCTGCTGCCCGTGCCGCGTGCGTTTTCAAGGTAATAGTTGCCCTCTTTGCACTCGTTTTCGATGTAATCATACGTCATATCGGCATATCTGCGTGCTTCCTCGCTACCCGTTGCGCGGACGTACTCGGAGAACGCATACAGCAAAAAGCCCTGGCCGTAGGTCATTTTCGTGTCGTCTTCCACAGAGCCGTCTGCATGCAGCATCCAGAAACCACCGCCGTTTTTGTGGTCCCAGAAGCGCTCAACGATGTAGTTAAACGCGCGGTCGGCGAGCTCCTTATACTTCTCGTCGCCGAAAATGCGGTACGCGCCCGCAAATGTCCACAGCAAACGTGCATTCAGCACGAGGCCCTTGGACGCGTCCTTGTGAATAACCTTATCAACCGTCACGGCGCCGTAAAAGCCGCCGTTTTCGTGATCGATGGTATATTGCTCCCAGAACGGGAAAATAGAACCGTGCAGCAAATCCTCTTTCATTTCATCGCGCAGCTTTAAAAGTTTTTCCATCACTTTCACCCTTCCAAATCACTATAAATTTAAAGCAGCGACCCGGCTGAACGGAGCCAAAAGCCGCTGCTTTACAATCAATATTTGTCCAAAATACAGTCCAGAACACTGACTTCTTTGCCGTTTTTCAGGTAAACGCGTGTGACGCGCTTTGAGATGTCGCACACCACTTCATAGTGGATTGTCTCCATGATGCCGGCAATTTCCGCCGCGGTGATCTCATCCTCGCCGTCGCGGCCGATGAGCGTTACGGTGTCCCCTACCTTCGCCTGCGGCACGGCGGAAACATCCACCATGCACTGGTCCATGCAGACTTTACCTAAAATCGGGCAGCGCGTGCCGTGAATGAGCACACTGCCGCGGTTCGAAAGCCTGCGGGAGTAGCCGTCTGCGTAGCCAACCGGAATGGTCGCGACGCGCATGCGTTCCTTTGCGGTGAATGTGCGGTCGTAACTGATGTCCGATCCGGGCTCAATCTCCTTCACGTGCGAAATGACGGAGTGCAGGCTGAGCACCGGGCGGAAATCCGCGTGATGCTCCACGCTGAGCGACGGTTCCATGCCGTATAAAATCACGCCCGCACGCACCATATCGAGGTGCATCTCGGGGTAATCGAGGATTGCACCGCTGTTCGCGCAGTGGTGAATTTTAAACGTGATGCCCTGCTTTTCAAGCTCCACGATGAGCGCCATAAAGCACGAGAACTGCTTCAAAGTAAATGCCTTGCCATTCTCGCCACCATCTGCCACGGCAAAATGCGTGAAGATGCCCTCCGGGATAAGCCCCGGGCGGCGGCACGCTTCTGCCACAACGCTTACGGCCTCTTTGTCGCGCTCAATGTCCTGAAAATAGAATCCGAGGCGGCTCATGCCGGTATCGACCTTGACGTGAATCTTCACCTTAACGCCGTTTTTTACGGCGTTTTCGGAGAGCGCCGCGCAGTATTCTGCAGAATACGCGCACTGTGCGATGTCGTTTTCGGCAAGCACGTCTGCGGCTTCCGCCGGGGTATAGCCCAGCACGAGCAGCGGCAGCTTGATGCCCGCACGACGCACCTGCAAGGCTTCCTCAATGTTGGAAAGCGCCAGCCAGTCTGCGCCGAGGGCTTCGTATTCCTCTGCCATGCGCACCGCGCCATGCCCGTAGGCATCTGCCTTAATCACACAGCAGACCATCGACCGGTTGCCGACATAGCGGCGAATTTCCTTAAAATTGTGCGCCGCCGCGTCGAGGTCGATCTGCGCCCATGTTCTTTTCTGTAAAATGTCCATAACCAAATTGTCCTTATACGCGGCTGCGCGGGCAGCATTTTGCCCGCGCATACCGGAATTTTATAAGGCGTTTCTGCCTTTTATTACTTGAAGTAACGCACGCCGCTCTCAAAGATCTGCTGATCCTTTTCGCCCGGCACGTTAAAGTAGAGGTTTTCGCCCTTGCGTTCGCTGTGGCCCATCTTGCCGAAGACGCGGCCGTCCGGGCTTGTGATGCCCTCAATGCCGCACACGGAGCCGTTCGGGTTCCATGTGATGTCGCCGCTCACCTTGCCGCACGGCGTGGTGTACTGCGTGGCGATCTGGCCGTTTTCGACGAGCTTTTTCAGCGCTGCGTCATCCGCTACAAAGCGGCCCTCACCGTGGGAGACCGGGATGGCGAAGACATCACCTGCGTTGACGCCGGAGAGCCACGGAGACTTCGTGTTTGTCACGCGAGTGTAGACCATGCGGGAAACGTGGCGGCCGAGCGTGTTAAACGTCAAGGTCGGATCGTCGTCCTTGAGGTCCACGATCTTGCCGTAGGTGACAAGGCCGAGCTTGATGAGCGCCTGGAAGCCGTTGCAGATGCCGAGCACAAGACCGTCGCGCGTGTCGAGCAAGTCCGTAACCGCCTGTGCAATCTTCGGGTTGCGGAACGTTGTCGCGATGAACTTGCCGGAGCCCTCCGGCTCGTCGCCGCCGGAGAAGCCGCCGGGGATCATG
>OCSG01001916.1_pt1 | contig 11742 bp, 10 predicted proteins | sample 1538831 | NCBI WGS metagenome assembly OCSG01 (sample SAMN04571729, study PRJEB22368) | human gut metagenome | biome: human gut; material: stool | host: Homo sapiens | place: Luxembourg | collected 2012-09-20 | reverse complement strand
GAGCAGCTGATTTGTAATCAGCAGGTTATCGGTTCGAGTCCGATCATCGGCTTTTCTCTTTTGAGAAATTAATTTAATATCGCGGGATGGAGCAGTCTGGAAGCTCGTCGGGCTCATAACCCGAAGGTCGCAGGTTCAAATCCTGCTCCCGCAACTCAGACTTTTATAGTCTATGCCCAGATAGCTCAGTTGGTAGAGCAGAGGACTGAAAATCCTCGTGTCACTGGTTCGATTCCGGTTCTGGGCATTTTTATTTTATGTAAACGGAAAGACTGCGTATACCGCAGTCTTTTTTCTATATTTTATTATTAGAGAAAGAGCTCTAATGCAGAAGAGTAACTGTAGATTTATGATTTGATGATAGGGAGAGATTGATTTGGCAAGCATTGGAGATGTAGCAAAATTAGCTGGAGTATCAAGAAGCACTGTTTCACTTGTATGTAATAATAAAGGATATGTATCTGACGAAACAAGGAAAAAAATTGAAAAAGCAATGAAGGAATTAAATTATATTCCAAGCGAGCTTGGCCGTAATCTGAAGATGCAAAAATCAGGAATTGTAGGAATTATTGTTCCAGATATCGCACATCCCTTTTTCAGTACGTTTATTAAATACGCAGAGAAAGAACTGTATTCCAGAGGGTATAAGGCACTGGTTTGTGGAACAGCTGGGCGTGAAGATGTAGAAGAAGCTTACCTACAGATGCTGGATCGTAGAACTATGGATGGCGTGATTATGGGAGCTCATTCACTGAAGAAGGAGAGATATCTTAAGATTGACAGACCAATCGTAACAATTGATTGTTATTTGGCAGATTATATTCCGACTGTTCATGTAGACAAGAGACAGGTTGCAGAGAAAGCAGCGTCGCTTTTTCTAGAGAAGAATAGAAAGAAAGTCGTACAGCTTGTAAGTTCTCATACAATAAAGAATTACGAAAATGAAAAAGAACAATTATTTCATGAGCTGCTTGAGAAACAGGGGTGCGAGGTTGTAGATATTTCGATTGGATATAATACATTTACAGCAGAGGGTTACAAAGATGCTGCTGAGCGTATTTTCGAAGAATGTAGTGATATGGATGGTATATTTGGTGTTGATATGGCTGCAATTGCATGTCTGCGAGAAGCAAAATTAAGGAAATTAAAAGTGCCGGAAGAACTTAGTATTGTTTCAATTGATGGAACCTATATCACAAAATTGGGACCGGAGATTCTTACTTCAATTGTTCAGCCAATTGAGAAAATGGCAAAAAAACTGGTTTCCATGATCATTCTTCAGATTGAGGGAAAGCAAGTAGAGGAGATAAAAGCTATTTTTGATGTCGAGATTCAGGATGGAGAGACATGTTAATTTTCAACAAAATTATTATCTCTAATTTGTAGAAAAGTATAGAAAACGAGAAATCTTCAATGAATTCATTGACAGCAAAATGGTAATGATATATTATAATCAACAGATATCGAAACGATTCGATAAACAAAAATAACAGTGGCCGATAGGAAATATTCCAAGGCCACTATAAAAAACAAACATATCGAATCGATTTGATAAAAACGATATATGTTATAATCGCACAAATAGGAGGTAATGAGAGATGAAAAAAGATCCTGTAAAGACAGCGCAGGAAATTCTGAAAGCATTTGGTGGAAAAGAAAATGTAATCAGTGCGACACATTGTGCAACCAGACTTCGTGTGGAAGTAAAAGATGTATCTGTAATTGATGTGGAAGCTATGAAAGAAATCTCAGGTGTGGCGGGATATTTTTCTAAGAGTGGACAGCATCAGGTGATTCTTGGAACTGGATTTGTTAATAAAGTATGTGCAGAGTTTCAGAAACTTGCAGGTGTGAAAGCTGATCATGATGAAATTGCAGAAACAGGGGATAAGCAAAAATTGTCATTTCAGAGTACAACAAAGATGATTTCTGATATTTTTATTCCTATCATTCCGGTACTTCTTGCAACAGGTATTCTGATGGGAGTAAGAAGTCTTCTTGTAAATGGATTTGGAATTGAGTTATCACCATCTTTTGATACAGTATTTTCTGTATTAACAGACACAGCATACACATTTATCCCAGTATTAGTTGCATGGTCTGCATGCAAGAAGTTCGGTGGCTCACCGATCCTCGGTATTGTACTTGGGCTGATGCTTGTATCACCAACTCTTCCAAATAAATGGGATGTGGTAAATGGAGTTGCTGATCCGTTAAGTTTTGTCTTTGGACCGTTGCATTTAAATATTACAGGTTATCAGAGTTCTGTAATTCCTGCATTATTCATGGGATTCTTTGCAGCAAAACTGGAGAAGAAGTTACATCAGGTGATTCCGGATATCTTAGACATGCTGCTTGTACCATTCCTTACTTTACTTGTTTCACTTTTGGCAGGACTCTTTGTTGTAGGACCGGTTCTTTCAGAAATTGAAAAAGGAATGACAGATCTGATCCTTATGATGCTGAAACTTCCATTTGGAATTGGAGGAATCGCTTATGGAGGACTGATTCAGATTCTCTGTTCTGTAGGTATGCATCATACAGTAACACCGATTATTGTAAGTATTTTTACAGAGACTGGTGTAGATTATATTAACCCAATGGGATCTGCAGCAATCGCAGGACAGCTTGGAGCAGGACTTGCAATTGTCATGATGCAGAAGAATAAGCAGAAGAGAGCTAATATGATTCCAGCTCTGATCCCGGCATTATTCGGAATTTCCGAACCTGTTATGTATGGTCTTACATTCCCAAGACTTAAGCCATTCTTCATGGGATGTCTTGGAGGTGCTGTAGGTGGTGGATTTGCAGCAATCGTTGGTTTGTGTGCAAAGGGAACCGGAGCGTCTATGATCCCTGGTATGCTGCTTTACCTTCAGGGAGGAATGATTGAGTATATTATTGTATTACTGCTTTCTGTAGGAGTTGCATTTGCAGGCACATGGCTGATTATGAAGAAGAATCCAGAAGCAGTATAAAGGAGTAAATTTATGTTTCAGTATGATTTTTCAAATCATCAGAACCGGCATATTCGGATTACGGATATGCCGGCTGAATATTTTCAACGGATACAGGAGACAACCAGGAAAGATCCGTATTATCCGGTATGGCACATTGCACCGAAATGCGGTCTGATGAATGATCCGAATGGGCTGTGTGAGATTAATGGGATACACCATATTTTTTACCAATGGTTTCCGGCTGGACCGGTACATGGATTGAAACACTGGTATCATTTGACAACAAAAGATTTTATTCATTATGAAGATCATGGTGTGGCAATGTACCCGGATACAGAATCAGACTCTTACGGGTGTTATACAGGAATGGCATTAAAAGAGGGAGAAAAAGTACATGTTTTCTATACAGGAATTGAAAATGAAGAGATGATCCCATGTACCTGTTATGCCAGATTTGATGGTGAGAAACTGACAGACCGGAAAAAGATTGTAGAAATGGATCCGGATCAGACGACAATGAATTACCGTGATCCATATGTCTGGAAAAGGGATAGAGAATACTGGATGCTGACAGGAGCAGAAAGTAAAGAACATGAAGGAATTCTGATGTTGTACAGCGGTAAGCAGGCAGATTCATATGAGTACGCCGGAAGAGTGAGATTACTTCAGAATGGACAGGAAGCAATGTTAGGTTATATGTTGGAATGTCCAAATTATTATGAAGAGAATCAAAAAGGAGTGCTGTTTTGTTCCCCAATGGGAATTTCAAGTGAAAATAAATTTGATTATAAAAATGTGTTCTCCGTAGTTTACATGGTAGGAAAACCATTGGATACAGAACGAAAAGAATTTCATTTTTCAGAAATGTATGAACTTGATAAGGGATTTGATTTCTATGCGCCTCAATCGTATGAGGATGAAAAACATCGAAGAATCTTATTTGGATGGCTTGGAAATTCAAAGAGCGAGTATCCAACAGATAAGAATAATTGGGCTCACATGTTAACACTCCCGAGAGAAATTCGGATCGAGGAAGAAAGGTTGATCCAACAGCCGGTAGAAGAGCTAAAGCAACTTCGTGCAAATGAAAAAAGTATTACAGAGTATACAAAGATTGAAGAATGTTCCTTTGAGCTTGAAGGAAATACAGAAGGTGCATTTTCTATAGAGATAGGAAATAAAGACGGTAACAGTTTGACTTTCAGTGCAGATGGGGAAGAATATTGTCTGAACAGAAGTGATATGACAGAAGTGTATGCGGAGAAGTTTGGAACGATCCGTTATGCAAAACAGTTAGAGAAGAAACAGACTGTCCGGGTTATGGTAGATCGTTCTAGCATCGAAATTTTCTGTGATCATGGGAAAACGGTATTCACTTCGAGAATGTTTATAGATCATGTTTCTTATGTAAAGGTGAAAAATCTGAGTGGAAAGTTCTATGATTTGAGAAAATAAGATTGTGTCTCGCCATTTAGAATCGCCTGTAGCGATGTGGCGAGATGCATTTAAATATTAAATTTAAAATCTGAAAAAAGTGCTTGCATTTATATAAGACTTATGATATTATAACTTCTGCGAGTGTTTAAGGGCGTGTAGCTCAGGTGGTAGAGCACTTGACTTTTAATCAAGTTGTCCGGGGTTCGAATCCCCGCACGCTCACTGAAAGAAAGCAGTAATCTATTATGATTACTGCTTTTAACTTTATATAAATAAAATATGGCATCAGGAGAATCTATCATTATTCAGATAGGTTCTTTTTACAAATAAGAGGTTATTATGGAATATTTATATGAAAAATTAACTGCATATGGAAATTCAGATTATTATGCATTTCATATGCCTGGACATAAGCGTAACATGGAGCTCATGAGAGCCAGATTACCATATAATATTGATATAACGGAGATAGATGGATTTGATGATCTTCATCATGCAGAAGAACTGCTGAAAGAATTACAGGAGAATGCAGCCAGAGTATTTCATGCGGAAGAGACGCATTATCTGGTTAACGGGAGTACAGTCGGACTTTTGAGTGCAGTGATGGGATGTACGGAGCGTGGTGGTAGAATCTTGATGGCAAGAAATTGTCATAAATCGGTATACAATGCGGTATATATGAATGAATTACGCCCAGTATATATTTATCCGGAGTTTTCGGAAGAGACAGATCTTAATGCTGAGATCCATGTAGACCAGGTAAAAAAGTTGCTTGAAGAATATGAAGATATTCAGGCGGTTGTTATTGTTTCACCGACTTATGAAGGAGTCGTGTCGGATATTGAAGCAATTGCGGAAATCGTGCATGAATATAAGATTCCGCTGATCGTCGATGAAGCGCATGGTGCACATTTTGGATTTCATTCCTATTTTCCACAAAATGCGAATACACGGGGGGCTGATGTGGTGATCCACAGTCTTCACAAGACACTTCCGTCTTTAACTCAGACAGCATTGCTTCATATAAATGGGAGATATGCTGGTCGTGAAAGGATAAGAAATTATTTGCATATGCTTCAATCCAGCAGTCCTTCTTATATTTTAATGGCATCCATTGATGAGTGTGTCCGGGCAATGGATGAGCGCAGGGAAGAAATCATGGATACTTATGTTGAGCGTTTGCAGCAAGCAAGAGAGAGAATGAAGCAGTTAAAGAATATAAAATTAATTGAGACAGAACATTTTGACCGGTCAAAGATAGTATTATCTGTAAAAAATCTTAAGAATACAGATGGGGAAGTTTTGAATGGAAAACGATTTCAGGAAATGCTGAGATCTTATCATTTGGAGATGGAGATGGCTTCCGGGTCTTATGTGATTGCTATGACAGGACCGGGAGATACACAAGAAGGAATGGACAGATTGGTTCAGGCAGTGATGGAGATTGATAAAAATATTCTGTGCGAAGAGCTTTCAGGGAATGATGAGGATCATACTATAAAAAATATTTCTTATGAAATGATTCCATTAGAACAAGCATATTCTTCCTTTGAAGCAGGGAGAATGGAAGGCGAGAGTGTGAAATGGAATGAGGCATCAGGAAGAATCTCATTGGAATATGTCTATCTTTATCCACCGGGAATCCCAATGATTGTTCCTGGAGAGAGAATTACTTCTACTATTGTGCAAAAGATGGTAAAATATAAAGAGATGGGTTTTTCCATTGAAGGACTAAGCCAGGAGAATTGTTTATTAGTTGCGGGGAATCCAGAATAAAGAACCGACAGGCTGGAAGTTGAGAATACGAATCCAGATGCATGTTTAAGAGCAGGAGAAAAAGTATGGGTAAAATATTTTATATTATGGGGAAAAGCGCTTCCGGGAAGGATACGATTTACAAAGAATTGATGGAAAAGATGCCAAAATTTCATTCAATCGTTCCATATACAACACGTCCAATGCGTGAGGGTGAGAAGGACGGAGTGGAATATTTCTTTGTCGATCAGGAACGATTTGATGAGATGATGGACGAGGAGAAAATCATCGAGTTTCGTTCTTACAATACAAAGTGTGGAATCTGGACTTATTTTACAGCAGACGATGGACAGATTGAATTGTGGCAGTATGATTATCTTGTGATCGGAACAATTGAGTCATATTATGCATTGAAAGAATATTTTGGTGATGATGTTATGGTTCCATTATATATAGAAGTAGAAGATGGATTAAGACTGTCGAGGGCGTTAGAAAGAGAACGGGCACAGCTGAAACCGCAGTATGCAGAACTGTGCAGAAGATTTCTTGCAGATGCAGAAGATTTCTCGGAGGAGAATCTGGAAAGGGTAGGAATCAAGCGGAGATTTCAAAATATTGATAAGGAAACTTGTATGGAAGAAATTTTGCGAGAAATAAACGTGAATTTATGATATACTTAAATGGTAGTTCATAGTTTTGTAAGAAAATGATGTTAAAATTATGAATATACTATTGTTAGGTGGATAATTGTGAGAATATTATCCGCTAAAGAGGAAATAAGATACACGGCAGGTGATAGAAATGAGTAGTTTTAAAGATGTAGTAGGGCACAAAAACATAATCAAGTATATTTCGAGCGCAGTTCAGGCTGATGCAGTATCGCATGCGTATATTCTGAATGGCGAAAGAGGATCTGGAAAGCGGCTTCTTGCGAATCTTTTTGCTATGAGCCTGCAGTGCCAGAATCGTGAGGAAGACGGAGAGGCATGTGGGAAATGTCAGTCCTGTAAACAGGCACAGAACGGTAATCAGCCGGATATTATTAAGGTGACACATGAGAAACCGAATACGATCAGTGTTGATGATATTCGTACACAGGTTAATAATGATATCGTGATCAAGCCGTACAGCAGCAAGTATAAGATTTATATTATTCCAGAGGCAGACTTAATGAGTGCCCAGGCACAGAATGCATTGCTTAAGACAATTGAGGAGCCACCGGAATATGCGGTGATCATGCTTCTGACAGAGAATGCAGAGGCTTTACTGCCAACGATTCGTTCCAGATGCGTTATGATGAAACTTCGTAATATTAAAGATCAGCTCGTAAAGAAATATCTGATGGAGCAGATGGAGATTCCTGATTATAAAGCAGATGTCTGTGTAGCATTTGCCCAGGGAAACATGGGAAAAGCGATTATGCTTGCGACATCAGAATATTTCAATGAGATTAAGGAAGAAGTTGTACATTTACTTAGAAATATTGATGAGATGAATGTTTCGGAACTGATGGATGCAGTGAAAAAATGTATGACATATAAGATGGAGATTAACGACTATCTGGATATGATCGCAATCTGGTACAGAGATGTATTAATTTATAAGGCAACTAAGAATGTAGACAGAGTAGTATTTTCTGATCAGCTGAGATATATCAAGGCGCGTGCAAGTAAGAGTTCTTATGAAGGAATTGAGAATATTTTGGACGCAATTGAAAAGGCGAAAGCCAGACTGAAAGCAAATGTTAATTTTGAACTGACAATGGAACTGCTCTTGCTTACAATAAAGGAGAATTAGATACATGACAAAAGTAATAGGAGTAAGATTCCGAACAGCGGGAAAGATTTATTTCTTTTCCCCGGGAGAGTTTGAAATCAAACAGGGGGATCACGTAATCGTGGAGACAGCACGGGGAATCGAGTATGGACGTGTTGTCAGTGCACCAAAAGAGGTGGACGATGATTCAGTGGTTCAGCCTTTGAAGTCTGTGATTCGTATTGCAACAGAGCAAGACGAGAAGACGGTAGAGAAGAATCGTCAGAAAGAGAAAGAGGCTTTTAAGATTTGTCAGGAGAAGATCCGCAAGCATGGACTGGATATGAAACTGATTGAAGCAGAATATACTTTCGATAATAATAAAGTCCTGTTTTATTTTACAGCGGACGGACGTATTGATTTCCGTGAACTTGTAAAGGATCTGGCAGCTGTGTTCAGAACAAGAATCGAGCTTCGTCAGATTGGGGTCAGAGATGAGACGAAGATTCGCGGAGGAATTGGTATCTGTGGACGTCCATTATGCTGCAGCACATATCTGACAGAGTTTGCAGCGGTATCAATCAAGATGGCAAAGGAACAGAACCTGTCCCTGAATCCGACAAAGATTTCAGGGGTCTGCGGAAGATTGATGTGTTGTCTGACGAATGAGGAAGAGACTTATGAAGTGCTTAACAGTCAGTTACCTTCTGTTGGAGATAATGTGACAACAAGTGATGGATTGACCGGAACAGTACATTCTTTGAGTGTACTTCGCAGACTTGTGAAAGTTATTGTTAATCTGGAGAATGACGAGAAAGAGATTCGCGAGTATAAGGCGGATGATCTGAAATTCCGTCCGAGAAGAAAGAAACAGAAAGTATCGAAAGAAGAGCAGAAGAAACTAGCTGCGCTTGAACGGATGGAGAAGAAAGAGGGAGCTTCGAAGTTAGATGACAAATAATCTGAGACCAGGCGAGCGTCTGGATGATCTGCAGCTTGGAGGATTAGAATTGATCCAGAATCCTTCAAAATTCTGTTTTGGAGTGGATGCAGTATTTCTCTCTGATTTTGCAAAAGTAAAGCCGGGAGAGACCGTGCTTGATATGGGAACCGGGAATGGAATCATCCCGGTTCTACTTGCAGGAAAGACGAAAGGAAAGCATTTTACAGGGCTTGAGATACAGGCTGAGACTGCAGAAATGGCAAGACGCAGTGTTGCACATAACCATCTGGAAGACAGAATTAGCATTGTAACCGGAGATATCAAAGAGGCGGCAGAACGATTTAAGCCAGCCTTTTTTGATGTGATCACAACGAATCCGCCTTATATGTTAGCAGATCATGGACTTCGGAATCCAGATGACAGTAAGGCAATTGCACGGCATGAGGTGTTGTGTACACTAGATGATATTTTAAGAGAAAGTATGCGGCTTCTTCAGGATAAAGGCAGATTTTATATGATCCACAGACCGTTCCGGCTGACAGAGATTTTGACGAAGATGCATGAATATAAGATCGAACCGAAACGGATTCAGTTTATTCATCCGTATATAGATAAAGAACCGACAATGGTTCTGGTGGAAGGAATGCGTGGGGCAAAACCCAGAGTGACGATAGAGCCACCAATCATTATGTATGCGAAGGATGGGACTTTACTGCAGAAGAACGGAAATAATTCTGAAAAACAAAGGTAACTGAACAGTTACAAAGTCATGGGAGATGAAGATGGCAGGAACATTATATTTGGTAGCAACACCGATTGGAAATCTGGAAGATATGACATTTCGTGCGATCAGAACATTGAAAGAGGTAGATCTGATCGCAGCAGAAGATACAAGAAACAGTATTAAGCTGTTAAATCATTTCGAAATACAGACGCCAATGACAAGTTATCATGAATATAACAAGTTTGATAAAGGTCGTAAACTGGTGGAGAAGCTGGAAGAAGGACTGGATATTGCGGTGATCACAGATGCAGGTACACCTGGGATCTCTGATCCGGGAGAAGAACTGGTGAAAATGTGTTATGAAACAGGGATTCGAGTAACTTCTGTTCCGGGACCGGCGGCATGTGTTACAGCGCTTACAATGTCAGGACTTCCGACAAGAAGATTTGCATTTGAGGCATTTCTTCCGACAGATAAGAAAGAGCGGGAAGAAGTTTTAAAAGAGATGGCTGCTGAGACAAGAACGATCGTAATGTATGAAGCACCGCATCGTCTGGTAAAGACTTTGAAACTTCTTTCAGAGCGTCTGGGAGATCGAAAAGTAACGGTTTGCAGAGAACTGACCAAAAGGCACGAGACAGCATTTCAATCAACACTTGAAGGAGCAGTAGCTTATTATGAGGCGAATGATCCGAAGGGAGAGTGCGTGATTGTAATTGCAGGGAGAAGCCGGGAAGAAATCCGTCAGGAAGAAAAAGAGCGCTGGGAAGATATGAGTATTGAAGACCATATGGAGTACTATATTTCTCAGGGAGTGGATCGAAAAGAAGCAATGAAAAAGGTTGCGAAAGACCGCGGCGTTCAGAAGCGTGAAATTTATAATTACCTGGAGAAGCAAAAATCATAAGAAGCATGTTTTGAGAGTTGCTTGGGTGAAAAATGAGAGGACAGCTTAAATGCTGTCCTCGATTACTTTTCCGTCTTTCATAAAAATGACACGAGAATTCAGGGAAACGGCTTCTTCGTAGTTATTTGTGACATAAAGAACCGTAATTCCAAGCTCTTTGTTAATTTTGAGAATATCATGGATCATATCTTTCCGAAGGTCATCATCCTGATGAGCAAAATCTTCATCTACAAGCAGAACTTTTGGGTGGCAGACAATAGCCCGACCGAGTGCAACACGCTGGCGTTCAGAATCAGAAATAGAACGAATTTTTTTCGTAAGAATGTCTGAAATTCCAAGAAAAGCGGCAGCAGTCTTTACGCGGGTATTGATAACTGTACGCGGAAGATCACGAAGCTTCAGTCCAAGTGCCATGTTATCATAGACATTCATGTGCTTATAGAGAGCGTAATTCTGAAATGCCATGGCAAGCTTCCGGTCGCGTGGAAGAATGTCATTTAAAAAGGTATTATCAAGATAGATCTTTCCGGAAGTAATATCTTCCAGGCCGCCAATCATACGTAAAATTGTAGATTTTCCGCATCCGCTTGGTCCGTGGAATACAACAAATTCACCGTCTTCGATCGAGAGGCTGACATCGTCTACAGATACGAATCCGTTCGGATATACTTTTTTCAAATGTTCAAATATTAAGTTGGCCATACACAACGCCTCCTGTATCTTATATAGTTGTATTTTATCACAAATAAAGAGGGGATGCATTACTGTTTGGAAACAAATTTGAGAGATGTATAAATAAGGAAGCCGATGCATAAAATTAGAGAAATAACTGTCGGAGTCTGCTATGTTGATTCAATTTTGGAAAAGGCGGAAGAAGCAGTGTGTAAGTATTGTATGTAGTATCAGTATTCTTTTCAGTTCTATTTTCTTTTTAAACGGTTGTGAAGCAACATTTTTAGAAGAAAAAAAGAGCAGTAAAGAAGCGGAGAATGAAAGATTTACATCGTTTACAGAAAAATTGTTTTGCAAAGAGGTGGCTGCAAGCCAGATCAGTCTGCACTATACATTAAAAGAGCCAGAAGCGTATGGGATTGATAAAGCGGATACAGCATATGGAACGATACAGACAGACAGTACTCAGATTAAGACAGCAGCGGAGAATATACAGCAGGCATTGTATACATTTTCTTATGAAAAACTGAATGTAAAGAATAAAATTACATACGATCTGTTAAAGCAATATCTGAGAAGTTTGAGAGAA
>OCSG01001910.1_pt1 | contig 11767 bp, 7 predicted proteins | sample 1538831 | NCBI WGS metagenome assembly OCSG01 (sample SAMN04571729, study PRJEB22368) | human gut metagenome | biome: human gut; material: stool | host: Homo sapiens | place: Luxembourg | collected 2012-09-20 | reverse complement strand
GTGTGTCCTAACCCCACAGCTCCCACCCCGCGCCATCGCACATCTGACTCCCTACCCACTTTCCATCCTCTCCCTACTCGCTTTCCATCACTCTCCCTACTTACATTCCCTCACTCTCCCGCCGCACTTTCCATCCATTTGTCGTTTCCACACCGGCCCTCTCCGGTTCTTTCCACTTTTCCTTCCCCGACGTGCGCACTAAAACGTTTTCAACTCACGTCACCACGTAAATTGGCTCTGACGTGCGTGAAACGGGACTATTTACGCACGGCAGAGCCTCACAGAACTTCACAATTATCCCCATGTGCACCCCAGGTGTCGCAGTGCCATGTCCATGCGGTGCCTGGCAGTGATGTGCCATGCCCCACACCTTCGCCCCGCTGCCCCGCACCTTCGCCCCGCTGCCCCGCACCTTCGCCCCGCGGCCCCGCACCTGCACCAGGCTTTCCCTTTCTCAAGTTTTTGACCATTATCAGCATCTCGCCAATAGTGTCGTCCTAGTCTACATTTCCTTCAGAAAATTTTTGTTATCTTTGAAAACGTGAAATCATTGATACATTTACTATTATGAGAAAGAAATTATTACCAGCCATACTTGTTGCCAGCCTACTCTTCGGCTTTTTTGCTTGTAAACCAGATACGGAACCGGATAAACCAGGATCAGAAATAGTCACCCCTGAACCTGAACCAGAACCGGAGCCAAATCCAGGACCGGAACCCGAACCCACACCTACACCAGAGCCGGTAGTAGAGACAGTTGTTTACTATGATAACCTGGATAAAGTAAAGGCTACAGACAATTCACATTATTTCGACACATGGACAGCCTGCCGGAATATGGAAGGCAGCGGTATCGCAAATGTTACCTATACTGGTGCCTATACTTCTGTCAGAAGCTCCTATCCATCTTCCGGTTATCCCGACGCCTCGGGAGTCAACGGAGTCTATTTCAGTAAAGAGGGCGCATGGATGGCCGTGAACAACATCGAGTTGCCTGCAGACAAACGGACTTACAAACTTACGGTCGGCCTGCATCCTTATAATACGGCGGCCGAACCAAACAAACAGTACAAGATTACAATTTCTGATGAACACGGCAAGAAGGAGCAACTGCTGGACCACACCATCACTAAACATGGCAGCTGGTGGCTAGCCACATCCATATTTGAAATAAGCTCAATTCAGACCACCAAGTTGAATGTCAAGATAGTTGCGCTTGCAGGTGGAGCACGGGGACGTATAGATGACCTCAGACTCGTCACGACCACCGGGAACGCCACGTGGACCTACGATTTGGGACATGACGGGGGACAGGAACCGCCGGTTGTACAGACTAAAGACTATATCGAGCGACCGCAGACACTGAAACAGAATGCATCCTATAAGTATGTCGACCATAGGGGGACCACCTATAGAAGCAAGAAGAACGTCCGCAACTATGAAGCATGCTACGATACACGAAGACATAATCCGATGTGGGTCGCATACCCTTGCCATGAAATCTATTGGGAAGGCGGCTACACACGTCCGACGAGGGACCCTTGGAGACCTGATCCGAAATTCCAGGAAAGCGAACAGTCCATCATCTATGCGACCGACTGGAATAATTGGCCTTGGACAGACAATGGCGGAAGTCCTGAGGACACACACCATTACTGGGCGCCGATGCCGTCAGGAAAGACAGTCATTAAAGGCCATCTGATGCGCTCTGCGGAACGTGGATGCGGAATCAAGACTAATCCGATAGATCTGAATGTGCAGACATTCTATCCGACCAATATCGCCCCGGAATTTTATCAGAATTCCACTAGAGACGAGTCCCATTGGGAAATGATAGAAAAAATCCTGCCGAACAGCTGGCGCTGCAACGACACGATTTACGCCGTCGCAGGCTGCTATTACGGCGATGAATCCTGGAAACTCAAAGACGCCTGCGATTGGGGCAAAACGTCTTCTAAATCAAAGGATTGCGTAATGCCGACAGCCAGATATAAGATCGTGATGAGAACCAAGAACGGCAACACCGGAAAGCCTATATGGCAATGCTCGGCAGACGAGGTCATGGCCATCGGATTCTGGTTCCCGCAGAATTTCACGGGAACGTACTTGTCCTCACTCCCTGCCCTGAAAGACTATATCTTCTCTGTTTCCGACATCGAGAAGAAGATAGGAAACGAATTCAATTTCTTCCCTCTCGCGCCGGCAGGAGTCAAGGACAAGTACAATATCGACGATTGGCCGGGACTTTCAGCAATAGCATATTGACATTACTTGCAGACCATGATCTCTTGCGCAGAATATGCTATTCCATGCACGAGAGGGATAATGGTTGTTTCGATAAAGCTGTAGCTATAATTCGAATGAGGATTTTTCAGGAAAAATGCTCTCGAAAGCAGCCTCCAAATTCTGCATTACCTGGTCATAATTACGGATGTGTACACTGTCATTGATGCAGACAAGCTTGTACTTCTGATTGCGGATGGCTGCAACGGCCTTCTTTGGCTTCACCATCAGCGGGAACATTTTGGTGTCTTTGTACGTATTGTATGGCTCGAAATTAGACTCGCAGATCTGCCACGTACGGAAAAGTTCCTGCGTGTAATCGGCCGGATGACGGAACTGGTGTACCGAAGCAGCCTCAAGTTCCGGCGCTACATTCTTCCAAACCTCATCATAAGTACTCTTCAGATATGGCTGAGCGTTGTGCGGAACCACGAGAGTTATGAACTTGTCATACCATTTGAGAAAACGGGTAACGTTTGCCTTGGAACCATATTCACGGCAGAACCACTTGTCATGATCCCTCTTCAGAACATCTTTTTTATTAAAATGCTCATTGATAATGCGGATATTGTTCTCCAGAAGCTTCGACCAAAGACTCATCCCGGTATTGAAACGGAACGCAGCTATATCATGCGGCAGCCCGTTTTCCGCAAAGAAACGTGTAGGAGAAGTCGGACTGATGATATAGGTATCATCATTGAAATATACGAACCTATCTGCTATTCCCGGAATTCTGTTGAAGAATAACTCTATAATCGACGAATTGAACGTCGGCAAGAACTTTTCCGGAATATAGTCCGTATGGTTCACTAAATTCAACTTTGGATTTGACGTGTCGAGCCACTCCGGCTTCTGCCCGCAAGTGACAAAATGTACCTTTCTTACCCACGGAGCAAACTTCTCAACACCTCTGAACCAATATTTCAGAAAACCGTAATCTCTGAAGCGTGCTTCCGAATATTGATTTTGGGAGTTGTCAATGGTGCCTTTGGCTTTAGCGAAACTCTTTTTCCATTCAGGGTCATTCATATCAACCCAGGTTACCACGAAATCTATGTCCATCGCCGATCTGTTTTGAATTTTTTCGAGCACTCGACTCGTTGTTATACAATTGGTTTTTGTCGGGTTCGGGATTGATGCCTCTACTCAATCATCACATTACCCTCTCCCTAAATCCCGAAGGATTACTTGCAGACCATGATCTTCTGGATCAGCTCGTCCGCAAGCTCCATGCCCTTCGAACCGACATTGCCAAGATTCTCAATCGTCTTTTCAATGTCTTTGTCAATGATTCCGTCCGTCTCGCAAGCATGGATTCCGTCCAGGGCAAGCACGGCGGACTGGATTGAACTGGAAACACCTGAAGCCACCTTCATGGCGCAGCCTACCTTCGCTCCGTCACAGACCATGCCGGTAATATTGCCGATCATGTTCTTGATGGCGGAACAAATCTGCTCATAACCGCCTCCGCGCAGCCAGACAAGGCCGCAAGAAGATCCTGTAGACGCCACTACACAGCCGCACAGGGCAGAAAGACGGCCGAGATAACCCTTTATATGTATGGCAATCAGATTGCTCATAATCAGCGCCCTGGCGAGTTTTTCGTCAGAAACGTCGTGTTTCAATGCATATGCAATGACAGGCATGCTGACCGTAATACCCTGGTTTCCGCTTCCGGAATTGCTCATCGCCGGCAATGTGCACCCGGCCATCCTGGCATCGGAAGCCGCAGCCGTCAGCGCCATGGCGTATGAAACGAAATCATTGCCGAATACTTCCACGGAATTGCTGATGGTCTTGCCGACCTTCAATCCGTAATCTCCTCTCAATCCCTCTTCAGCGAGCGCCAGATTCAATGTCTTGTCCTCCAGAATGAACTTGATATCCTCATAGTCTACAGACTCGGCGAACTCATATATCTCCTTGACAGTGAGGCCGTAATCGCGAGTGCTTTTCTCCTCCTCTGACTTGCCCTCTTTCTTGTGGCAAGGTCCGGCGTACTCCGTATCCACACCGGTCTCCACGATACGGTCATGCACATCCTCGATGACGCAGAATGACGTGTGCCCGTCAGCCAGAATATCGCACTTGACGTAAAGTTTAGGACAATTATTTACAATGCAGATGTTTACGCGGTTCTCCGCAACCAGCCTTTTGGCCAGAACCACGGCTTCGTCATTCAGATCCTTCAGCACTTCGAGACCATACTCCGATGAGCCGCAGACGGCACCGAGTGCAGCGGCGATCCTCAGGCCTATCATTCCGGTACCAGGGATGCCCACTCCCATGCCATTTTTCAAAATGTTTCCGCTTACACCGACATTGATCTTGAACCCGCTTCCTTTTCTGTCGAAATCAGGAATCTTCCCGTTCATAAGTTCTGTTGCCTTTGCCGTTGCGAGTGCGACAGCTACAGGTTCGGTGCATCCCAATGCTGGTTTCACCTCTTTGTGAATCAGCCCGATAATCTCACATTCTCTTGCCGTCATGACATGTGCTTTAGAAATTGTTATCAATTATTTAAAAAATTCCAATATCACCTTCATCAGCGATGCCGTCTCGGAAGGATCCAGGATGGTCTCTATCGGAAATCCGATGCAGACGCTTCTGTAGCACGTCCCCTTCTTGCAGACACCTGCCGATATGCCGGAACCTGAATATCTGAGGAACGTGGCGGCATCCGCAGACGCCGGAGCTATCCCGTCAGGATTCTCGACATTGTAAATATAGTCATTCTTCTGTTGATTGAAAGTAAAAGGCCCACCACTTTCAGACAAATTCATCAAAGAATTGGCCAGATACTCCACTTTTCCGCTCCTCGTGGCATGTCCGGAGAGGCTCTGATAGCCCAGAACCTCGGCAGCGAAGGCTTTGGCTCCAGCCTGGTAAACAGTGTCCCGGCATCCCGGATAGACCTCATCGCAGAGATCCGTCCCGATATTCGCCCCCGAAATCAGAATGTTCATGCCTTTTTCCGTGCAGCGCCGGAGGGCATCCTGCAGACGCTCCGGGAAAACCTCATAACGGCTGCGCTGGACCGAACCGCTCCCGGCCGGCGTCGTAACCTGCTTTCCGCAAATGATGTCAGTCGCCCAGAATCCCTGTAAATTATCCACGTTATCCGAGAATGCCTCCGCATCCGCCGAACAATAAGCATATCCGGCCGCCATTATCGCCTTGCCATGCGCATACGGATAATCAAAAGTGTTTCCCGGAACAATCTTGCCCGCATCATCCGTGTACGAAGCACCGAAACCGGCATTGTCATCATCCAGCCAGGCCTTGTCGCGCCTGAACTCGTACATCGGCCCCACATGATTGATCTCATACATGTACGGCACGCCCGCATCTTTCTCTTCGAGAAAACCGGCGTAATCCGGAAAATCAATCCAAGCCGGCGGAGCGACCCTGTCGAAATTGTTGACAATCAATACCTTTCTGCCAGCATTGCCCCCGTTTTCAGGAACGCCGAGGCTCAATGTCTGTGAAGGAAAACTCTTTCCGCCGGCATTGTACGCGGCGATGCGGTAGCTGTACTGATGCCCTTTTTCAATCGGAACCGTGGTGCAGACTCTTCCGCCTTCGTGCCGTATCTCCTTGATAATCCGGCCGTTGTCGAAAGCGCCGTCGTCCTTGCGCGTATAAAGGATGTAGCCTTCGGCCAATGCTGTCGGTTCAAGGGTGTCCACAGTCGCTTTCCAGCTCAATTCCGCGCTTCCGTCCCGGGTCAATGTCGCCGCGAACGAGTGCACAGGCAATGGCTGGACCGCATAATGGAATCCATATCTTCCGCTCAGGAATTTCAGGATACCTTTATATACGGACCGGCATACGGAAAATCTGAACGCCGGGTCCAGACCATATTTCATGTCTGCAAAATTCTGATGAGAAAGCAGTTCCAGAATCATGGAAGGCACGGGAGGAGTCCTGGACTCGCTGTATGACCTGTCTGTCAGCATCCTTCTGCTCCACGCAGTATCATACTGTGCCCGCAGATCCGAAACGACCTGTGACTGTATGTCATTGGCCATGACGCGGCCGAGGATGCGGTCCTCTCCGTCCGGCAATTTCCTGCTGCCCTCGCAGATGAGGGTGTAGATGGCCAAAGTGCCTATGATAGAATCATTTGGAGTAATTCCGGCATCAGTGTGGAAGGCCAATGACAAGTCGAATGGAACGCCCTTGCCTTCCGCTTTCGGATTCATGTGGGAACCGCCGCTCATTGCGGAAACCCATGCGCCGCGATCACCGAAATCATTGGTATAGTCGTTGTCGTAACGTCTTGTAACCGTGGTATCTATGCCGGCCCATTGCATCCAGTACAATGCTCCCTCGGCAGAACTTTGCTGCCCGGATATCGTGTACTGGTCCTCTGACATTTCCGCCGTCCCTCTGGCGATTTTGCCCATGCCGCCTCCGATCTTTACGGCATCTGCAGTGACTACTGCGCCCGGATCGAATTCGACACCCTTCCTGGTACCGTTGTCCAGCGAAACGTAACAGGAAGAACCTTCAGCGAATTCGAAGGTGCCGAGATAAATCCATGTCCCTCCGCCGATTTTCTGATTTACGAGGAAATGACTTGCCCCTCCGAGATGATGGACGGTGTAATGTGCTGACTCCGTGCTGTTTGGAAGAGATATGTATGAAACATATACGGCATATTTTCCGCGCTCCGGAATATCTGGAGTCCATGTCACGAAAGCATTGCCCTTAATCTCGCGCGAGCATTTGGCCTTTCTCGCGGTGCCGTGAGTGAACGGATTGTCATTGCCGGTGTACACTCTCTTGAAATCGGCGAAACCGGTGCCTGCGTCAGTCCATTTTCCCGCTTCGGCGTATCGGCCAGTCCTGCGGATGAGACCCTCGCGCGGGCCGCTGAAAGCAGGGTCATTGTCAATGATGACCTCATGTTTCTGTGTGTCGCGCTCTCGCGGAGTCATCACGTACGCCCCGGCGTTTTCCAGCATCGGAATCAGGAAGGGGAGTACATAGCTCTGCGTGTACATGTCCTCGACAGTCGTGAACAGCGGCGCGCGCTGCCATTTCCATCTGCAGGTCTTGGCGTCATAATAGTAACCATGGCTCTGCCAAAGTGCTATCTGTCTGCCGCTCAGTCCTTTGCGGTATTTCAATTCTTCCTCGTTCCGGACGATAGGCACATATTTGTCCAGCGGATCGTGAGTCCGCCAGTTATGTTCGGAAGGCCTGCCGTCATTGCCGGGAGCCGGAAGAGCCAGCTGGGTAAGCGGAGTCCTGCCGCAATAGAGGTTGCCTATCTTGTAATGTGCGAATTCTGCCGGTGAAATTTCATGGAGCGTTCTGCGGAGCCATGCCAGATCTTCCTTCCGCCATGGAATATCTCCCATGCCCTGTGTAAAACGGAAATCCAGATAGCCGTTCCGGCGTTCCACGGATTTGAGATTGATGACGGCGGTCACTGACGTCCGCTTCTGAATCAATGTCGCAAGGGTGTCGCATTTGCTTCTGAATGCATTGAGGACCATGCTTTGTGGCTGTCCCGTCGCTTGCAGGTCAAGAACGATGCTCAGGAATAGTACGGAAAGAAACCGCAGTCTCATCTCATTTCTGTTTACAATGTCCGATAGTGTAGATGAAAAGTGTTATCAATGAACCGATTACGAGGCCTGTTGCGTCTGCTCTGAAATCCATGATGTCGCAGCTTCTATAGTCGGTGAGCCCCTGTATCAGCTCGATGCCGCCTCCAATCAGGCAGCCGGCGATGAAAAATCCGACAATTGCCAATACGGATTTCTTCCTGGACTGTATCTTGTGGCAGAACGTGGAGTACGCCAATATCGGGAACGGCAGGAACATGCAGAAATGCACGAACTTGTCGGATGCGAATCCCAGAATTGTCCCCGGCATTTCTGATATGCCGTCGAAATGACCGAAGCAGAGAATGCCCAATGTGATGAGATACAGCGACATGATTGCCGGCCATACTAATTTTTTGCCGCCAGGTTCCGGCATCGGTTTCAGTTCGAGAGTCCCGAAAAAGTCAGGTCTGTGGAAGTCCGGGGTAGGGCATCCGATAGGAGACCAGCTCAGGAAATGGACGTGCGCCGTCTTGTCGCCGCATTTGTAGAAATTCGCGTGCAGGGTGGCAGGAAGATTATGCTTGTCTACCCCGATGAGCTTGAACGGTATGAAAAGTCCAAGTTTCCAGCTGAATTCCTTGTCATTGATTTCCACTGCCTTATGTTCATTGGAACTGAATCTTCTGACCTGTTTGAGCTTGTCGGCGGAGAAATGGACGCAGTCCTCCCTGCTCTTGCGCTTGGCTGCCAGCAGGGTGCCGATGCAGTTCATCTCGAAGTTGTAGTAAGTGCCGTCAGTCGGGTCTGAGATGAAGAATTCGCAGCAGCTGTCTTCCCATACCGGGCCGTTGTCTTTGAGCGCCTGTGCCCTGAGGTCAAGCCCGCGTACGCTGTACATTATTCCGATGCCGTTTTTGCACCAGCCTGCGACGAATTTGCATTCCGGCTGATAAGGAAAGTCTTCCGGCCAGTTTACAGTATCAATGTTGCCTGCACCTGCGCCGCATTCGGCGGCGGCTGCTTCGAGTTTCGATGCGAATTCATTGAAATCCCGCACCCGGTCCAAACCCTGTATATATGGAACCTTGAGATTTTTCTGTCCGTTCATAATCTATTATGTATTAAAGGCTTTGCATGTCTGTAAGTTTCTTGTAATATCCGTTGAGCGCGAGGAGTTCCTCATGCTTGCCGCGCTCCACAATCTTGCCCTCATGCATCACGATGATCTCATCGGAGTTCTTGATGGTGGAAAGTCTGTGTGCGATGGCGATGGTCGTGCGTGATGACATCAGACGGTCAAGAGCCTCCTGCACAAGTCTTTCTGATTCAGTGTCAAGCGATGCCGTAGCCTCGTCCAGGATAAGGATAGGAGGGTTCTTCAATATCGCCCTGGCGATGCTGAGCCTCTGGCGCTGTCCGCCTGACAACCTCATTCCGCGGTCGCCGATATTGGTATTGTATCCATCTTCCTTCTCCATGATGAACTCATGTGCGTTGGCTATTTTCGCCGCTGCGACGACATCTTCCATGGTCGCGTCCTCTACACCGAAAGCGATATTGTTGAAAATGGTGTCATTGAACAGGATAGGCTCCTGGTTCACATTGCCCATCAGGCTTCTGAGGCTGTGGATCTTGATGTCGCGTATGTCCGTGCCGTCGATTTTTATCGAGCCGCCGGTCACGTCGTAGAATCTCGGGATGAGGTCGACCAATGTGGATTTGCCCGCGCCGGATTCACCGACGATAGCCACGGTGCTGCCCTTCTTTACGGAAAGATTGATGTCGTCAAGTATCTTTCTGTCAGTATCATAGGAGAATGACACATGGTCGAAAGTGATTTCATCATTGAATCCCTCCACTTCCTTTGCATCAGGAATTTCCTTCAGGTTGCTTTCCGTTTCGAGAATCTTGTTCACGCGCTCTACGGAAGCCATGCCCTTAGGGATGTTGTAACCTGCTTTCGCGAAATCCTTCAACGGGTTGATGACGCTGTAGAGAATCACCATGTAGAAAATGAAGGTCGGAGCGTCGAACCACGCCTTTTCACTCAGGATGACGACGCCGCCGAATCCCAGTACAATCGCGATCAGCACGGTGCCCAGGAATTCACTCATAGGATGTGCCAATGCCTGCCTGGTGGAAACTCTTCCGGTCTTCTTCTTCACCGCCTCGGTCACATGGTCGAAACGCGCCTGCATCTTGTCCTCGGCCACGAAAGCCTTGATGACGCGCAAGCCGCCGAGCGTCTCCTCCAGCTGCGACATCGTGTCGCTCCACAATGCCTGCGCCTGCAATGACTTCTTTTTCAATGTCCTTCCGAGGGCGCTCATGAGCCAGATCAATGCCGGGGCGACCACGATCGTGAACAATGTCAGCTGCCAGCTGGTCACTATCAATGTCCCGATGTAGAATATGATGAGAATCGGGTTTTTCAGGAGCATGTCGAGGGTGCTCATGATGGAATTCTCGACTTCGTTTATATCACCGCTCATCCTGGCTATGATGTCACCTTTCCTCTCCTGCGAGAAGAAACCCAGAGGAAGAGTCAGGATCTTGTGGTAAAGCTCTCTCCTCATGTCCCTTACGACACTCGTACGGATAGGGATCATGATTGCCGATGAACCGAAGTAGCATGCGGTTTTCAGGAGTGTCATGATACTGAGCCACAGGCACAGGAGGAACAATGTCATTGACGCACCCTTGTCCTGGATGAGCAACGTTATCCCGTAATATGCATTGTTTATGAAAATCTCTTTTACGCCCATGCCGGCAGTGTCCCACGGAATGAAGGAGTATACCGTATCGTTCATCTTGAACAATATCTGCAGGATAGGGATAATCAGCGAGAACGAGAAGATATTGAGGATTGCCGAGAGAATGTTGAGTATGATCGAGCCTCCGAGGTAACCCTTGTATGGTTTGACGTACTTGACAAGTACCTGCCAGAATTCTTTCATCTTTTCTATAGATAGTTGTTTATAAACTACAAATATAGTAACATTCAAAAAAATAACCTGCATCATCTAAGGGAATCTTTTCGGTCTATATTTCTGCCTCATCAGTCGTGTACGTCCAGTACACTCCATCTTCAAAAAGAAATCTATCCTCGAAAATCTTCTCCTAATCTGAAGCAGGTTATTTTTTTTACGTTACTTGACATAGATATTTGTGTATTCGTTTTCACAAAATTAAGAAAGATGTATGATACCGTCTGTGTGGATAGTCCTGAGAAAGAATACAAGGAGCGTGGTGCACAACTACCTAAATATTAACGCATTAACTACTTTCAGAGTTGCGGTTTTCACGACTCTGATTTCGGTTAATCATCTGATAATCTGCGATTTGTACTCCACGCCAAAATGGAATCACCTGGCAATCCACTTCTCGACGGTGCGGGTCTGAGAGGAAATGTTCACGCCGACCTTGACGAGGTTCTTGCCTTCCTCGAATTTATAAGGAAGCATGTAGCCCTTGTCGTCAATCTGCTTGAGCGCGTCTTCAGCCGAGCCATCCACCTTGAATTCGAAAACGTAGATGCAATTATCGGTGTAGCAGACTGCGTCAGCCCTGCCGATGGCGGATTTTACTTCTGTCCGGATGTAGAAGCCAAGTAGCGAGAAAATTAGGTAAATTATTGTCTGATAATGCTTTTCTGTCTTGTTCTCCAAGTCGTTCGGAATTCCGGCAAGGTATGCCTGCAGCTTCTCCATGGCCAGGTCAATGTCCTGGGAATCCATTGCGGCATAGAAATGTGCCACGAATCCTGACGCGGTGCCGGTATTGCTTGGATATTCGCCCAGAAGCCCTCTCGTGAAACCGATTTTGACTTCCTTGTTCGGATATCCCAGCGTGTAGAGCTGCATCCTCTCGTCGTACGACTTGATGGTCAGATAACCGGTCTGATACAGCATTGGCAATGAATT
>OCSG01001907.1_pt1 | contig 11778 bp, 14 predicted proteins | sample 1538831 | NCBI WGS metagenome assembly OCSG01 (sample SAMN04571729, study PRJEB22368) | human gut metagenome | biome: human gut; material: stool | host: Homo sapiens | place: Luxembourg | collected 2012-09-20 | reverse complement strand
AACAGGTAACTGTTTTCCGATGATTGCCAATGATTGTGACAAACCGAAGAACAAACTTGAGAGCATAGCTCCAACTGGATTCCAACGACCAAAAATCATAGCGGCCAAAGCAATGAAACCAGGACCAGCAATAGTGGTAACAGCAAAATTGTTTGAAATCGATTGGGCGTAAACCGCACCACCGACACCACCAAGGAAACCAGAAATCATAACACCGTAGTAACGCATACGATAAACGTTAATCCAAGTGTATCTGCAGCCTGTGGGTGTTCACCAACTGAACGAAGACGCAAACCAAAGCGTGTCTTGAAGATTATCCACCATGACACTACTGAAACTAAAATGGCTACATAAGCAATCAAAGAAACATTAGTAAAGAAAATCTTACCCAAGACAGGAATGTTACTCAAGATAGGGAAGGAAACGGTTTTAAAGTTATGACTGATAGCTGGTGTTTGACCTGCACCGTAAATAACACGTGTCAAGAAGACAGCCAAAGGCGGTGCAAGACTGTACCTGAGACAACATGGTCCGCACGAAAGTTAACTGTCGCAGCAGCATGGAGCAAGGAATAAAGAAGCCCAATAAATCCTGCTACCAAGGCCGCAATCCAAGGTGTTGCATTGCCAAAACTATCCGCAAAATTTAAGTTAAAGAGAACACCTACGAAGGCCCCAATAACCATGATTCCTTCAAGTCCGACGTTTACGATACCCCCTCGTTCAGAGAAAGTACCACCGATACTCGTGAAAATCAGCGGTGCTGAATATTTCAGCATAGAGGCAACAATTAAGGATAAGATTGTAATAAAGTCCATATTAGTTTTGTCCTCCTTTAGCTTTCACTGATTTATGACGAGGGCGAATCCAATATTTAATAATGTAGTTGGCACCAACGAAAAAGATAATCAAAGCTGATACAACATCAATAATTTCTGATGGCACACCAATCATACCAGTTTTACCAACAGACAAGACACCATAGAGAAGAGCTGCAAATGGAATACCAATTGGTGAATTGGCTGCTAAGAGGGAAACGGCCATACCATTCCAACCGATAGCTAATGAAGAATTTTGTACAAAGGCATTTTGGAAAGTCCCAAGTCCTTCTACTGTTCCTCCAAGACCACAGAGTGCACCTGAAATAATCATAGACATGATAATCACTCGTTTTGATGAGATTCCGGCGTACTCAGACGCATTTGGATTAAAACCAACAGATGTAATTTCAAACCCTGTTGTTGTTTTCTTAAGCATGAACCAAACTAGGAATACAGCTACAATAGCAAGAAAGAAACCAATATTGAAACGTGATCCATCTGTTAACGAAGACAGAAAATCTGTTTGGTAACTTGCGGAAGCTGAAACCCTGTTAGAGGCTTCTGATGAACGTAACATATCAGCTGTGAAACCAAAACGGACAATATTGTTAGCAACATACAAAATGATATAGTTCATCATGATGGTAACGATAACCTCGCTTGTTCCAAGGTAGGCACGAAGAATACCTGGAACAGCACCAGTGATACCACCGGCAACTAGACCAATAATGACAGTACAAACAATAGAAACTACTTTAGGTAATTCAGGAAAGGCTAGCGCAAACCACACCGCAGAGGTCCAACCAGCTAAGGCCTGCCCTGGCAAACCAATGTTGAAAAGTCCTGCCTTAGATGCTACAGAGAAACCAAGTGCAATCAGAATCAATGGACTCATCGCACGTAGAATTTCACCAATATTTTTCAAAGAACCAAAGGCCGTTGAGAAAAGATCGTAGTAAGCCCAGAATGGATCATAACCAAAGATTAACATCAAAACAGCACCGACCAGCATTCCCAAGAGGATAGCAATTAAAGGAACTGCCCAATTTTGTGTTTTTTTAGACATTTGCTTCCTCCTTATTCAATTGTCCACCAGCCATAAGGATACCAAGATCTTGCTTATTGGTTTTAACAGGATCTAGGATACCTTGAATCGCACCATCATAGATAACAGCAATTTGATCTGACATATCAAGAATTTCATCCAATTCAAAGCTGACAACAATGATAGCCTTACCTTTATCGCGTTCAGCGATAATACGTTTACGGATATACTCAATGGCACCAACATCAAGACCACGAGTTGGTTGACTTACAATAAGAAGATCTGGATTACGGTCAATTTCACGGGCGATAACTGCTTTTTGTTGGTTACCACCTGACAAATCACCACCGGCGATTAATTCTCCAGCACCACGAACGTCAAATTCGTTCATCAATTCACTAGCCTTTGCATTTATGATATTATAATTCAAAATACCATTCTTAGAATTAGGCTCCTTATAATAGGTTTGAAGAGCAATATTTTCAGCAACTGTCATCTCAAGAATCATACCATCACGATGGCGATCCTCTGGAATATGACCGACACTCATCTCAGTAATCTGACGTATGGTCTTATTGATGATAGACTCACCCTTAATAGTGATGTCACCAGATTCAATTTTACGAAGTCCCGTAATCGCTTGGACAAGTTCTGTCTGTCCATTTCCATCAATACCAGCGATACCAATTATCTCACCAGCACGCACATCTAACGATAAGTTTTTAACAGCTGGAATGCCTCGATTCTCATTAACCACCAAATTTTTAATAGAAAGAACCACTTCTTTAGGATTTGAAGGAATTTTCTCTGTTTTAAAGGAAACATGACGACCAACCATCATCTCAGCCAAATCGGCATTTGTAGACCCTTCGATAGTAACTGTATCAATTGACTTACCACGTCTGATAACCGTAACACGATCAGAAACCGCACGAATTTCATCCAACTTATGGGTGATAAGGATAATAGACTTACCTTCCTTAACCAAAGTTCTCATGATGTTTAAAAGTTCCGTAATTTCAGAAGGTGTCAAAACGGCTGTGGGCTCATCGAAAATCAAAATATCAGCACCACGGTACAAGGTTTTAAGGATTTCAACACGTTGTTGGGCACCGACAGAGATGTCTGCAACCTTAGCTGATGGATCAACCGCAAGACCATATCGTTGAGACAATTCTGTAATTTCCTTTACAGCCTTCTTCATATCAAGAACACCACCAGATTTGGTCACTTCACTACCTAAAATGATGTTTTCAGCAACTGTAAAAGCTTCGACCAACATAAAGTGCTGGTGGACCATCCCAATACCCAATTTTGTTGCTTTAGACGGTGAATCAATAGACACAACTTGCCCATTTACCTTAATTGTTCCACTTGTAGGCTGTAAAAGGCCTGCAAGCATATTCATTAAGGTTGACTTACCCGCACCATTTTCACCGAGGAGGGCATGGATTTCTCCTGGTCTCACATCGAGATTGATGTGATCGTTTGCAACAAATTCACCAAATTTTTTGGTAATGTCGTGCATTTCAATGACATTTGGCTTCGTCATACAATCTCCTATCAAAAATAATTATTATATCAGCAAAAGAAATCATAAACTGCTTCCCTTTGCTGAGACAAAAATTGTCCCAGTTTAAGGTCTAAGTATGTGTACTTAACCTATTATTTGCTAAGACCATCAGTTGGTTTCAATTCACCATTCTTGATTTGATCTTTAGCTTTTACGACTGCATCCTTAATATCTGAAGGGAGACTAGATGTTACGATGTCAACACCACCATCTTTGATACCATAAGTCTTAGTTTTACCACCTTCAAATTCTTTGCCTTTGACTTGATCGTTAGCAATGTCTTTAACGACTGTACCAACCTGTTTAATTGTTGAAGTTAAAACGAAGTTAGATTTTTTCTTATCTGAAGACGTATAGTTTCCTTCTGCTGATTGGTCACGGTCAACACCGATTACCCAAACTTTTTTATTGCTATCAGCGCTAAGTTTTTCATTAACCTCTTTAGCGGCTGTGAAGACACCTGTACCAGTTCCGCCAGCAGCTTGATAGATAACATCTGCGCCTGAAGCATACATTGTTGAAGCAATAGTTGAACCTTTAGCAGCATCATTGAATGACTCAGCATATTGAACTTGAACATCAATATCAGGTTTTACAGATTTAGCTCCTGCAGTGAAACCAGCTTCGAAACGTGTAATTGTGTCTGATTTTTGACCACCGATGAAACCAACTTTCTTGTTTTGTGATTGCATTGCTGCGGCGATACCTGCAAGGTAAGCTCCTTCATTATCAGCAAACAATACGCTTTCAACGTTCTTTTGGTCTTTAATTACGTCATCGATGATAACGTAATTAATTTTCTCATTATCTTTAGCTGATTCTGAAATAGCATCGTGAAGTCTAAAACTAACACCAAAGATAAGATTATAATTTTGGTCTACAGCTGATGACAAGTTCGTTGCAAAATCAGATTCTGAGTTTGATTGGAAATATGTGTAACCTGAATCTTTTTCAAGTTTGTTAGCTTTACCCCAAGCTTGAAGACCTTCCCATGCTGATTGGTTAAATGATTTATCATCAACACCAGCACTATCTGTAATAATTGCAGCTCTAACTTTCGAATCAGCTGCTGATCCACCTCGTCCACCACGAGCACAGGCCACAAGACCAACTACTGCTACAGCAACAAGACCAATTCCAATAATTCTCTTGTTCAATTTCATCTTGAACACTCCTCCTATAAACTTGCAAGAAACCCTGCTTAATAAAGAATATAACAACTAGACTATTGTAAGTCTGTAAAAGAGTATGGTAACAACTCTCCGACTGTCATCACGACTGTCGATTTATCTTCAGCGATAAGAATCACTTTAGAATCCTGTTTAAAAAATTCGGCCATTACTTGACGGCAGGCACCACAAGGTGAGATGGGTTGCTCAGTGTCACCGTAGACGACTATCATTTCAAAATCTCGATGACCTTCTGAAACTGCTTTAAATATAGCAGTACGTTCTGCGCAATTAGTTAAACCAAAAGATGCATTCTCAATGTTGCAACCTTTATACATCTGACCGTCGTTTGTCAGAAGAGCTGCACCTACGCGGAAATGTGAGTAAGGAACGTAGGCGTTGCCAGCAACTTCCTCAGCTTCCTCAATAATTTGTGATATCTCAGTATCCACCATCGACACTCTCACCTTCCATTATCGCAACACCCGCAGATGTTCCAATCCGATTAGCCCCTGCTTTAATAAAAGCTTGCGCATCTTTATAGGAACGTGTTCCTCCAGCTGCTTTAACCCCCATATTTGGTCCTACTACTTCTCGCATGAGTTCAACATCTTCTATAGTTGCCCCACCAGTTGAGAAACCAGTAGAGGTTTTTACGAAGTCTGCTCCTGCAAGTTTGGCAAGTTGACAGGCTTGAACTTTTTCATCGTAACTAAGCAGGCAAGTCTCAATAATGACTTTGACTAGCTTATCTCCACTAGCGTCCACTACTGCTTTAATATCCGATTCAACAAGTTCATTCTGTCCAGATTTTAGAGCACCGATATTGATTACCATATCGACTTCATCTACACCATTGAAATTGCATCTCGTGTTTCAAACGCTTTAACAGACGATGTTGTTGCTCCTAGTGGGAATCCAATTACTGTACAAACCTTAATGGAACTATCTTTTAGCAAATCAGCAGCAGTCTTTACCCAAGTTGGATTAACACAAACACTTGCAAATTCATATTTTTTTGCTTCTGCAATCAACTTTTCAATCTGTTCAAGCGGTCGCATCTGGCTTTAGTAAAGTGTGGTCAATATATGTATTAACTGTCATAAATATACTCCTTAAACAAGCTCTCTCATTTATTAAGAAATAATTTTTAAAATTTCTTTTGGCTTCTTACATTCATTGCTGATTTGTAATATAAGCTTTAAATTCATCAATTAGCTCTTCGATTAGGGCTTGGTCACTATAAATATTATCAACAGTTTCACTTACTTTGACAGAATCGTCCACTTTTTTCTCAAAAACAATCCCTGTTTCATAATTAAGAGTGTCAGCTTTAGTAGTACGACCAGCCCCTAATTTCATAGCATATTTACCAAATGCTAAAGCTGGTAGTTCAGAAATATAACTCTCTTCATCAGCCAAAACTTCTGTGACATAAGCTGCTGCACTCTTACGATAAAGGTCATCCAAGTCTCCACCTTGAGCTTCAATAAGTTCTTCAAATTTAGATAGAGCTACACCCTCCACTAAATGTTGACGAATTTTATCTGAACTCGATTCAACTCCTGTCAAATTTAAAATAATCTCTGCTAATTCACAAATGAACTCTGTAATGTCTGCACGGCCCTTACCTTGCATGATTTCAATAGCTTCAAAAATTTCAAGACAGTTACCAATAGCTCTACCAAGTGGTTGACTCATATCTGTAATCACTGCAATTGTTTCTCGACCCATTTCACGGCCTAAGGAAACCATTGTTTCAGAAAGGTGCTCAGCCTCTTCCAAACTCTTCATAAAAGCACCTTGACCTACCGTAACGTCTAAAAGGATCTTATCTCCTGCAGCAATCTTCTTAGACATAACAGAACCTGCAATCAAAGGAATTGAATCTACTGTAGCAGTCACGTCTCTAAGTGCATAAAGAAGTTTGTCCGCTTTAACAAGATGTTCTGACTGTTCAATAAGAGAAATTACCAATTTCTTTAACTTGTTGAATAAATTCTTCTTTGGTACGTTCGACTTGATATCCTTTTATAGATTCAAGTTTATCAATCGTACCTCCAGTATGGGCTAATCCACGTCCGCTCATTTTAGCTACAGGCACACCAAAACTTACAACTAATGGCATTAAAATGATTGTTACTTTATCTTCAACACCACCAGTTGAATGTTTATAAACTTTAACGCCTTCAATACTAGATAAATCATATTGATCACCTGAAGAAACCATCTCTGTCGTTAAATCATGAATTTCACGAATACTCATCCCTTTGTAATAGATTGCCATCGCCAGAGCTGAAACCTGATAATCTGGAATGTCACCGGATACATACCCTCGAATGAGATAAGCTATTTCTTCAGTGGTCAATTACCACCATCACGTTTTTTCAATTAAATCAACTGTTCTCATAACTTTTCGCTTCTAAGTATGTAATACCCCTTATCTTTTCTTATAATTTCCGCATTTCCAAAGACATTTTCCATCTTCACTTTAGCAGAAGGTGCTCCTTGTTTCTTCTGGATAACAATTGTTAAACTTCCACCTTGATTAAGGTGATCAAATGCCCCTTCGATAATTTCATGAACTACCTTTTTCCCTGCACGTATTGGTGGATTGGATATTATATAATCAAACTTTTCTGAGACATTTTCATAGATGTTTGATTGGAAAATGTGAGCGACTACTCCGTTACGTTCAGCATTTTTTTTAGCTAAATCTATAGCCCTACTATTTATATCAATCATCGTCGATTGGACGCCTTGAACCTTTGCTAGGCTAATTCCTAATGGACCATAGCCACAACCAACGTCAAGTAGGTTTTTTCCTCTTTCTAAATCTAAAGCATTGAGCAAGACCTGACTACCATAATCCACCATTTTTTTTGAAAACACACCTGCATCAGTATAAAAATGGAAACCTTGACCTAAGAGTGCTACATTAAGATCGTGAATATCGTGAGCCGCATCTGGCATCTCTGCATAATACATTTTAGACATATTTTTCCTTCTTTGTGTTCTTATCAAGTCATAGAAAATGATAAGGCTCATATCATATTAAGTATAACAGAAAAAAAAAGATAATGCTATAGAGAATGCTATATAAATGAGAAGGAATACATTAAGAAAACACCTTGATATTTCAAGTATCTCTCAAGTATCTTTTGAAATAAGAATGCTTACAAAATTTGTGTAGCATAACAAAAAAATAATGTCAACAATTTTGTAAAGGTTTATATTCCTTTTGTTTTAAATCCATCATTTATTATTTAGTGTTTTGATAAGGCTTACATGAATTAGTAAATTCTGCTATAATTAAGCCATGTTAAACGAATTTATCAATTTTGAAACTATATCTCGGAGCGATTGGCAAAGATTCTATCAAGAAGATCAAGTATCATTAACCCCAGAAGAACTAGAATCCATTAGGAGTTTAAATGACAAGATTGACGTTCAGGAAGTGAGGGACATCTATCTTCCTTTAATCAATTTGATTCGTATTTATCATCGAGCTGCAGAGGACCTCACCTTTTCAAAAGGGATTTTTTTGCAAAAAGCACAGGCTAACAGACCTTTTATTATTGGTATCTCAGGTTCTGTTGCAGTCGGAAAATCAACAACTAGTCGCCTTCTGCAACTACTTCTTCAAAGAACCTTCCCTAAGGCGAAGGTTGATATGGTGACAACAGATGGTTTTTTATTCCCAAACCAGGTCCTCATAGATAAGGGAATACTTAATCGTAAAGGCTTCCCCGAATCCTACGACATGCCACTACTTCTCAATTTTCTAGATACCGTAAAAAATGGTGGGGATGTTAACATTCCTGTTTACTCACATGAGATTTATGATATTGTACCAGGACTTACTCAGAAAATTAGTCAACCAAATTTTCTAATTGTTGAAGGTATTAATGTTTTTCAGAATCCCATTAACCAACGTCTCTATATGAGTGACTATTTTGATTTTTCTATCTATATTGATGCTGACGTGAAAAATATCAAAACTTGGTATCTTGAACGTTTTCAAACTCTTCTTGAACTTGCTCGAAAAGATGAAAACAACTATTACCATCGTTTTACCAAACTTACAAAAGAAGAAGCTCTTTCCTTAGCGCAAAAAACTTGGAAAGAAATCAACTTGGTAAATCTAGAAAATTATATCGAACCCACACGAAATCGTGCAGAGCTTATTCTTCATAAAGGTGATAGTCATAAAATCGACCTCATTCATTTAAAAAAATAGAAAAAGCTTGCCAAGGGTTCTAAAATAACGTATAATGACATAGTTAGATAAATTTGGAGGTGAAAACATTGGCAAATATTAAATCAGCTATCAAACGCGCTGAACTTAACGTTAAACAAAACGAAAAAAACTCAGCTCAAAAATCAGCTTTGCGTACTGTTATTAAGGCATTCAAGGCTAACCCAACTGAAGAAGCTTTCCGAGCTGCATCAGCAAGCATCGATAAAGCCGCTTCAAAAGGTTTGATTCATAAAAACAAAGCAAGCCGAGATAAATCACGTCTTGCAGCTAAATTGGCTAACTAATCGAAAACTCCAGTAGGAGTTTTTTCTTGTCAAAAAAATATCATAAAAATCCTGCTAACAATATGGGCTCTTTGTCAACTGTAGTGGGTAGATGAAAAGCTAAATTCTTGAGAGGACCAGTTTGGTCTTCTCTTTTTTAATATTTACTGCCATCAAAATCCGTTTCTTAAAGTTTTCAAAGTTCCTGAAGCCAAAGGCATTTCGCTTAATGACCTTGATGAGATTGTTCGTTGCTTCCAGTTTTGCGTTTGAATACGGCAGTTCGAGGGCGTTGATAATCTTGTCTTTATCTTTCAAAAAAGTTCTAAAAACTGTCTGAAAGATAGGGTGTACGCTGGAACTCGTCTCTTCAATGAGGTCAAAGAAATGGTCCGAGTTCTTCTCTTGGAAATGGAAAAGTAAAAGTTGGTAGAGTTCATAATGTTCTCTCAGTTCTTGAGAGTATGACAGTAGCTTTTCTAGGATTTCCTTGTTGGTTAAATGCGCACGAAAAGTCGGACGATAAAAGCGTTTATCGTTGAGTTTGCGACTATCTTGTTGGATCAGTTTCCAGTAGCGTTTCAGGGCACGATATTCCTGTGACTGACGGTCCAAATGGTTCATGATTTGAATGCGGACGCGGTTCATAGCACGACTAAGGTGTTGCACAATGTGAAAGCGATCAAGGACAATCTTAGCGTTAGGGAATAATTTTCTGGCGATGTCGTAATAAGGGCTAAACATGTCCATAGTGATGACTTTAACGCGATTTCTATCCTGTCTGGAATAGCGTAGGAAGTGGTTTCTAATCGTTGCTTGCGTGCGTCCGTCGAGGATTGTGATGACTTTTAATGAGTCGAAATCCTGAGCGATGAAACTCATTTTTCCCTTCTTGAAGCCGTACTCATCCCAGCTCATATTCTCAGGCAGCCAATTCCAGTCGGTTTTAAATTGGAACTCATTTAGCTTGCGACTGACGGTTGAGGTAGAGACGGCAAGGCGCTTGGCAATGTCGGTCATAGACTGTTTTTCAATGAGCAATTGAGCGATTTTCTGATAGACGACGGTTGCGATTTGGTGATTCTTCTTGACCAGAGAAGTTTCCGCGACAGCCATTTTTCCGCACTCCTTACACTTGAAACGGCGCTTTTTCAGGCGAATGAGAGTTCGGTAGCCAGCACACTCCAGATACGGGATTTTAGAGGCTTTCTGGAAGTCGTATTTGCCCATCTGTCCCTTGCAGGCAGGACATTTAGGAGACTCGTAATCCAAGTAACCGTGAAGTTCTTTGTGCATTCCCATATCGTATTCATTAGTGATGATAATATTTTTGTCTTTTATTCCAAGAAAATTTGTGATAAGATTTAGTTGTTCCATATGAGTCTTTCTAAAATGATGGTTTAGTCGCTTTTCATTATAGGTCATATGGGACTTTTTTTCTACAATCAAAAAGGCTCCATAATCTCCATAGAGGATTTACCCACTACAGAAATTATAGAGCCTTATATCTAAGCAGAGAGAAGAGATTTAACTCGTCCTTTGGTTAGGAGTAAAATACGTCTAACCTTGGTTAATAATTTTTAGTATTTTTTGTCAAAATTTTCTGAATACTACTCATTTAAATGTTGGAATATTACTAAAAAAGTGATAAAATAGATTTTATAATAGATAAAAGGAGTTACTATCTTGGCTAAACAATATAAAAACTATGTCAATGGTGAGTGGAAAACATCTGAAAATTCAATTACTATTTACGCACCTGCAAATGGTGAGGAACTTGGGTCAGTTCCAGCTATGAGCCAAGCTGAAGTAGATGAAGTCTACGCAGCAGCTAAAGCAGCACTCCCAGCATGGCGTGCACTTTCATATGCTGAACGTGCAGCTTATCTTCATAAAGCAGCTGATATCTTGGAACGTGATGCAGAAAAAATTGGACAAGTTCTTTCTAAAGAAATTTCAAAAGGTTTGAAATCTGCAATTGGTGAAGTTGTTCGTACTGCTGAAATTATCCACTATGCTGCTGAAGAAGGTTTGCGTTTGGAAGGTGAAGTACTCGAAGGTGGTGCTTTTGATGCTGGTAGCAAGAAAAAAATTGCTGTTGTTCGTCGGGAACCAGTAGGTCTTGTCCTTGCTATCTCACCATTCAACTACCCAGTAAACTTGGCTGGTTCTAAAATTGCTCCTGCCTTGATCGCTGGTGACGTTGTTGCCTTCAAACCACCAACACAAGGTTCTATCTCAGGGCTTCTTTTGGTAGAAGCGTTTGTTGAAGCTGGTATCCCTGCTGGTGTTTTGAACTCTATCACAGGACGTGGTTCAGTTATTGGTGACTACATCGTTGAACACAAAGCAGTTGACTTTATCAACTTTACAGGTTCGACTCCAGTCGGTGAAAATATCGGTCGTTTGGCAGCAATGCGTCCAGTAATGCTTGAACTTGGTGGTAAAGATGCTGCTATCGTTCTTGAAGATGCTGATCTTGACTTGACTGCTAAAAACATTGTGGCTGGTGCCTTTGACTATTCAGGACAACGTTGTACGGCTATCAAACGTGTTCTTGTAATGGATAGTGTTGCAGATGAATTGGTAGAAAAAGTAACAGCTTTGGTCGGTAATATCACTGTTGGTATGCCTGAAGAAAGTGCAA
>OCSG01001899.1_pt1 | contig 11845 bp, 7 predicted proteins | sample 1538831 | NCBI WGS metagenome assembly OCSG01 (sample SAMN04571729, study PRJEB22368) | human gut metagenome | biome: human gut; material: stool | host: Homo sapiens | place: Luxembourg | collected 2012-09-20 | reverse complement strand
GAAAAGCCTATGAAATCGAGGCGCCGATCGAAACACTGCCGATCTTCCTGCGCGACGGAAAACAGGGATATCTGGTGGGAGAGATCTGATAAATCACAGAGCAGTTGTTTGGTTATGGGCAGGCAGCAAATGCGGATTGCAGATAGCTGTATGAAAAAAGAAAAGGAAAAAGGGAAAAGCATTCCGGAAGATCGACAAGATCCAAAGGAATGCTTTTCCGATGTTATAAATCAATCCCGGATCCGAAAAACGGATTTTAGCCTTGCTTCGCATACGGGCGGACAGAAAAACTTACGGAAGCGGATGACCTGCCGCCAGATACAGCTCATACCATTCTTCCCGCGTCAGCGTAATATTGCATGCCGCGATAATCTCTTTCAGGCGTTTTTCACTTGCCGTACCGGTGACGAGCTGCATATTCGCCGGATGGCGCAGAATCCACGCCGCTGCAATCGTGGTATCACTGACACCGTATTTTTCGGCCAGCACGCGGATTTTCTGGTTCAGCTCCGGATACTCGTCACTTCCAAGGAAGCATCCCTTCCATGACGGCATCTGGAATGGCGACCACGCCTGAAGCGTAATATCATGGAGCCGGCAGTAGTCGAGCAGACTTCCGTCGTGGTCAACCGAGCCCGGTGTCTCCATATTAACTTCCATGCCGTTGGCGACAAGATTGGAAACCGGAATGCTGAACTGTACCTGATTAACAACGAGCTGCTGGCGGACATATTTCTGCAGAAGTGCAATCTGCATCGGCTTGTGGTTGGAAACACCGAAATGGCGGACCTTTCCGCTCTCAAACAGAACATCAAACGCTGCTGCAACTTCTTCTGGCTCTACGAGGGCGTCCGGGCGGTGGAGCAGCAGAAGATCGAGATAATCGGTCTGCAGCCGTTTTAAAATACCGTCCACCGATTCCAGAATGTGCTCTTTTGACAGATCATAGCAGCCCTGGCGGATGCCGCATTTGGACTGGATCAGAACATCCTCGCGGTTCAGGGAAGGATCGGAGGCAAATGCATCACCGAAAACTGTTTCACTCATGCCGCTGCCGTAAATATCAGCATGATCAAAGAAATATGCGCCCTGTTCCAGCGCGGAATGGATGAAATGATTCATCTCGTCTTTCGATTTTTCGGAAAGCCGCATGCATCCGACTGCAATCGAAGGAACTTTTCTCAGATGACTGCCTAAAACCGTTTCTTTCATGACAGAATTCTCCTTTGTGATAAAATAAAATCTTACTCTCACTATACCACTCAAGTACACTTGAGAGTCAATCTTTTTTGGAAAAAAGTGGTGAAAGCTTTCGCCAGAACCGCTGCGGATTCGACCAAAACACAGAAAAGCCGAACTTTGTTAACAAAATCGGAACAAAATCGACAACAAAGTTTACTTGCATTTTCGAAAAAATGATGTAAGATAGGGGTATTCGAAAAAAGATCCGAAAGGATCTGTAAATCTGTACTGACTCAGATAATGGAGGTTTACCCATGGATGCAAAAATCATAGCCGGAATCCTGGCAGCAGGAGGCGCAGCCTTAGCCGCCGGCGGCGTATATAGAATGAATAAGAAAACTGGTTACTTCAAAAAAGGAAACTCCGTCCGGTACGATGTTTCCCGGATCCCGTTTAAAAAGACGAGTCCGTTAAAAGGAAAGACGGTTGTCTTCCTGGGATCTTCCGTGACGAAGGGATTTGCGGCCCACAACAATGCGTTCGCGGAGTACATAGCGAAAAAAGACAGCTGTATCTGCATCAAAGAAGCGGTCAATGGAACAACACTGATTGATAACTGTGAGGATTCCTACATCGAGCGCATGCGCGACAATCTCGACCCGGAGCGTCAGGTGGATCTGTTTATCTGCCAGCTTTCCACGAACGATGCAACGCGCAACAGCCCGCTCGGCGAAATTTCGGAATCCCGTGATCTGGACAGCTTCGATGTCAAAACCGTCTGCGGTGCGATCGAGTACATCATTGCGTATGCAAAAGAAACGTGGCACTGCAGGGTCATGTTCTACACTAACCCACAGTATGATTCCGATACGTACGCAAAGATGGTGGAAGCACTTCTGAAAATCCAGGAAAAATGGCAGATCGGCGTGATTGATTTCTGGAATGACGAACGGATCAACAGCATTTCGCCGGAAAAACGGAAACTGTATCTCCAGGATCCGATCCATCCGATGAAGGCCGGCTACGCTGAGTGGCTCGTCCCGGTGATGGAGCAGCGGATTGCCGAATATCTGGAAACGCAGGTATCATAAAAAAGACAAAAAAATACTTTCGTGGTTTCTTTGGTTGGAAGATTCCGCGAAAGTATTTTTTTATTGCGCTGCCCTTAATGGAGCCGGATGATCAGGCTGCTGTGCTGACGAAATTGTCTTTTCCGTACTTTCTGTTACGTTCCGTTTTTTACGGATCCGGAACTGTTTGAAAATGCCGCGGATGGCGTCGTAGAGCTCCGGCTTTAAGTCCTCAAGCGGGATTGGCTGCTGATACAGGATGGCATTGTAGCTTGTGCCGCTTACGAGTTCCAGAATCATATAGAACATCAGCTCCGGTGAGCGGTACGTATATGCCGCGTGAGAGAGCAGCGATTCGTAAATTGTGTAGATAGCAGGTGCGTCACTGAACGGAGAAAATGTAAGCGAATTTTTGAAGAACCCCCAGCTTAAGTGCTTGGAGATCAGCGTCACAAGGCTGTGGTTGGCAGCAAACTGATCGAGGATATTGTCGGTGATGAAAAGCACCTGCTCCTCAAAATCCTGGATGTCCGGATGGCGCAGCAGATCCGCATAGGCTGCCTGGAATATCTGGCTTGCCTTGTGCGCAATCAGATGATTTCGAATATCGTATTTATCTTTGAAATAAAGATAGAAAGTGCCCTTTGCAACGCCGGCGTTGTTCACGATGTCCGAAATAGAGGTTTTATTAAAGCCGTTGTCGATAAAGAGCGAGAAAGCAGAGTCCAGAAGGGACTCACGCTTCATTTGTTTGTTATTATCAATTTTTCCCACAGAGAGTCTCCTTTCCTGAAAGATATCAAAAACGTGTGTCATTATCCTGCCTATAATTATAGGTATCATACATGGAAACTGTCAAAGGGAAAATGACTAATTTTCTCATTTTTGTGACTATGCACGAAGAAAAAAATGACCGATCGTCAATTTTGTGCAGTATTTAATGTTGACTAAGAGTCATTTTTGCGTTATAACATTAGATGATTGAAAGGCATAGGAAAAACATCCTCGATCTGAGGGAAACAGTATCCCGCAGTATCTTACTCCGAGCGGGTTTTACTTCTCTTATGATCCTGGATTTCATCATAAAAAACCATTATAAAAACCACAGAAAGGAAGTTTATCACAATGAATAGAAACAGAAAACTGAGAAAACAGATGATGTCTGGTCTTGCTGTTGGTATGGCTGCTGTTATGGGAGCTGCTCCGGTTTATGCAGCGACAGGAGAGGACGCAGCGGTTTCCAAAGAAGAAACCGTATATGTAAATGCAAATGCAGACGGATCGGAAGATCAGATTACCGTATCCAACTGGCTGAAGAACGCAGGAACGGAAAAGAACCTGCAAGATGAAAGTGAACTGAAGGACATCAAAAACGTAAAGGGCGACGAGGAGTTCACCCAGAGCGGAAACAAGCTGACCTGGCAGACAGACGGCGAGGATATCTATTATCAGGGAACAACCACAAAAGAGCCTCCGGTTTCCGTGAAGTTCACCTATTATCTGGACGGCAAGGAAATCAAACCGGATGACCTGGCCGGAAAGAGCGGAAAACTGAAAATCAAAGTTGACTATACAAACAACACAAAGACAACGGTTGACATCAACGGCAAGAAAGAGACGATGTACACCCCATTCGTCCTGATGACCGGAATGATTCTTCCGCAGGATACTTTCTCCAATGTCAAGATCGACAATGGTAAAGTCATTTCCGATGGAAGCAGAAACATCGTAATCGGATTTGGTATGCCGGGCCTGCAGGAAAGCCTGGGATTAAATTCCGATTCCCTTGAAGATCTGGTATCCGGTGACAGCGATTTCGAACTGCCGGAAAGCCTGGAGATCACTGCAGATGTGGAGAACTTCTCTCTGGATTCTACCTTCACCGTTGCACTTGATGATGTTCTCGACACCATCGATACCGACAACATCACCGGATACGATGATCTGAAGGATGCACTGAGTGATCTTGAGGATGCTGCAATGGAACTGGTTGACGGTTCCAAGGCACTCTCCGATGGTGTGGATACTTTAAAAGACAGCTACAAAGAGCTGGATGACGGTATCGGAACGTTAAAAGACGGCGCTGACGAGCTGAACAGCGGAGCCGGCACACTGGCAAGCGGAGCCGGCACACTGGCAAGCGGAGCATCGACTCTGGCAAACGGAACTTCTACTCTGAACAGCGGAGCTTCTACCTTAAACAGCGGAGCAGCTACCCTGTCCAACGGAGCATCCACCTTAAGCAGCGGAGCTTCTTCCCTGGCAAGCGGCGTAAACTCCTACACCGAGGGCGCTGATACCCTGAATAAAGCAATCCAGACGTATCTTGGAAAGAACGGTGTGCTGACTGGAAGCGTAACCGAGTATGTAAACGGTGTGAATAAAGTCGTTGCAGGCGTAAAACAGTACACCGACGGAACAACACAGCTGTCCGACGGCGTTGCTTCTTATGTAGCAGGCGAGAAACAGCTTGCAGCAGGCGCTGAGCAGCTTCAGCCTCTGGCAGACGGCCTGACCGAGGTAAACAGTGCAATCGCAACACTGAACGCAGCACTCGACGGAAAAGATGAGAATGATATTTTAGCAGGAGCAAAACAGCTCTCCGAAGGACTGACCAGTTTGAACGAGCAGCTGCAGAGCACCGATGTACAGAGCCTTCTGACGATGGTAGACGGTATGACCAGCACCGGTTCTACCCTGATCTCCGAGACCGAGGCACTCTCCGAGGTTCTGAACACCACAATCGCAGGATCTGTCAACAGCATGATGACAAACGGCAGCGAGCTGATGAGCCAGATGGATACGCTGTCCAAAGGACTTGAGAGCTACTTAAGCGGTCTGGAGGCACAGATCACGAATCAGGCAACGCAGATGGGAACCCAGATGGCAGCACAGGTTCAGGCATGGGCAGACGGAGCAGCAGCACAGCTGAACCAGGAAGCAACAGCAGCAGCACAGAGCGCAGCTGATACAGCAGCAAGCCAGGCATCCGCCGATGCAGCAAAACAGGCAAATGATCAGCTCTCTGCAGCAGCAGTTACACTGGATGCACAGATTTCCGCAGCTAAGAGCGCTGGAAATACAGAGCTTGCTGATTCCTTAAGTAAAGCAAGAAACCAGATCGGAAGTGTCAGCGTTTCCGCTTCAGCAGGAACCGTTTCGGTTACTCCGGTTACAGCCCCGCAGATTACTCTTCCGGAACTGAACTTCGAAATCGAGCGCCCGGATCTCTCCGGTCTTGCAGCAATGCAGCAGAAGATGAGCGACATCAAGAGTCAGTACAGTGATCTGCAGAAGACGGTTGCAGCTCTGATGCCGCAGCTTGAGACCATGCAGAAACAGATGCAGACCATCACCGATAATAAAGCAGTTGTTGAGCAGAATCTTGGTGCAATGCAGAAACTGACCGCAGGTGTGGCACAGCTTGATGCAGGCGGAAGCGCTCTGTACAAGGGCATCGGTACTCTGTCCGCAGGTGTGAGCCAGCTGTACAGCAGCACAAATGAGAGTTTTGCAAAAGCAACAGCAGGCATCAATGCACTGAACGCAGGATTTACTCAGCTGAGTGCTTACAATGATACGCTGCTTTCCGGCGCAAGCCAGCTGAAAGCAAATGCACCGGCGCTGGTTGAGGGTGTTACGACTCTGCAGGGCGGCACGACACAGCTGACCGCAGGTCTTGGACAGCTGGGAAGCCAGTTAAGCGATGGATCTGCAAAACTTTCTGCAAACAGCGGAAGCTTAAGAAGCGGTGCTTCTCAGGTAGCAGGCGGAGCATCCCAGCTGGCAAGCGGAGCCTCCACACTGGCAAACGGAACTTCTTCCCTGGCAAGCGGAGCTTCTGAACTGAACAGCGGAGCTTCTACGCTGGCAAGCGGAGCATCTACTCTGGCGAGCGGAGCTTCTACACTGGCAAATGGAACTTCTTCTCTGGCAAACGGAGCTTCTGATCTGAAATCGGGAAGCAGCAAGGTTGTTGATGGTATTGACGAGCTGTCCGATGGTGCGAAAGAACTGGCTGACGGTACGAAGAAGTTTGAAGAAGAGGGTACCAGCAAGCTGAAGAGTACCTTTGAGGATGATCTGGGAGATGTACTGGATCGGATTCAGGCGCTGAATTCGGATAAATGCGCTTATACTTCTTACAGTGGTAAGGCAAATGGAATGGATGGAAGCGTGAAGTTTATTATTGAGACTGCGGCGATTGAGGCTGCGGAAGAGTAATGTGATTCCACGGTAGATTGTGAGGCCGCCTGCGGTCGGGATGTTTTCCCCGACCGCAGGCGGCATTTACGTTACGTGGGGTGCAAAAAGACAAAAAATAAGAACAGCCCGCGGATATGCGGGCTGCTCTTTCATAATGAGGGGGGAGATAGTTTTGAGTGGTTCATCAACTATCTAAGTTATAGTATAGGGAAGAAATGTGAGCAAAGTATGTCTATTTTCTAAAAGAAACAGTAAATTTCTAAAGAATAAGTGAATCCATCCATTGAGTAAATCACTTCCGCTCGCCAAAACGTAGATGGGTCCCCAGGCGCAGCGGAGCGTCCGCCCCCCGCGGTGCATTTGCAGGAGGGGTAAGGATGTTAGAGGGCGGAAATTTGCGTTGGGACCGGGCGCAGCACTGTCTGACCGAAGGGAGTTTGCGGAGCCCGGTTCCGGTTTTAGCAAATTTTCGGCCTCTTACAGCCTCTTTCCCTCCGAAACAGCACCGTGGGGGCGGACGCTCCGCTGTGACTGGGGGTCGTATCCTCCCGTCCTATTCAAAAGAAAGTTTCCGGTTCCCATAACTCTTCCGGTACTGTCCCGGCGTCATCCCGGTGAGTTTTCGGAAAGCCGTGGAAAAATTATGCGCATCCTGAAATCCCACATTATAAGCAATCTGAGAGACCGTGTGATTTGTGTCCGTCAGCTCGGCCATAGCGCTGTCCGTTTTGGATTTCAGGATGAATTGTTTTAACGTCATCCCGGTGCCCTCGTGGAAGAGGGAGGAGAGGTATTTGTCGTTGTATCCGAAATAACGGGCGAGTTCGGTGACTTTGAGGGACTCGCTGCTGTGGTACTGGATGTAGCTGATAATGTCCTGCAGGATCTGCGTCCGCTGCGTTTCGGAAGTGTAGGTGCGGTAGAAGGGGCTCTGACAGTTGATTTCGCCGAGAACAGCGGCAGTCAGGCTGTTGTTGAGGAACGTGCTGTGGAAACGCAGGGAAGTGTCCTGGAGCTGCTTCATGAGGATGATGACGCGGTTCGGGGAGGAAAGCGTTCCCTGGCGCGGGATGCATAACGTTTCGGGGTAGTTGGATGGAAGCTGGGCGGGAGCGAGGTCCTCAAGGCGGTAGGAGGATGGCGGTGCAGCATGAAACTCATCCAGAACCGATCCGGCGGTCGGGTCAGAAGGAGCGATGATCGGTGCGGATGGGATACCAGGGATAAAATGGAGCCAGTAGAAAGCGCAGCTTCCTTTTTTCGAGCCGTGCTGATGGACGGTCGGAGGCAAAAGAAGATATTCGCCAGGATGGACTTCGTAAGAGCGGCGTTCGTCCGCGATAAAAAGCGTTCCTTCCGTCACAACCATCAGTTCAAAATTGACGAGATTCCGTGTCAGGTGCATCCACTCCGGGGACGGGGACTGGAATTTGCCGCAGAGGTCGTAGGTAAAACAGGCGGCATCTGGAAATAAAACAGAGATCATATGACTTTTTCAAACCTTTTCAAACATTCTTGTATTTTAAACGGCGGTCCGTTTTGCTAAAATAAAACTATAGAAAAACAGGAAAACAGCCGTCAAAAGAAGTGTAACGCTTCCCATATCTGAAAGCAAGGAAAATATCTTTTTCAAACCAGGAGGCGGCGGAAGACAACGAAAAAGGAGACCGAAAAAATGGATCAGAAAAACTTCAGCAAACCATTATCCCTGGCAAAAGTCCAGGTTAGCGATGCATTCTGGAAAAAAGAGATGGAGCTTGTCCGCACCGAAGTAATTCCGTATCAGTGGAATGCCTTAAATGACAATGTTCCGGGAGCAGCACCAAGCTTCTGTATGCGGAACTACCGCCGCGCCGGTGAAGTTGAAAAAGAGCGGAAAGCAAAAGGAGACAAATTTGTTCAGATCAAATATCCGCTGGATACTTTTGAGACACTGCCGAAGGATGGCAAAATGGATGGAAGATTTTATGGCTTCCTGTTCCAGGATACCGATTTTACCAAATGGGTGGAGGCAGTTGCGTACTCCTTGACACAGCATCCCGATCCGGAGCTGGAAAAAACGGCAGATGAAGCAATTGAAGCTGTCTGCGCAGCACAGAGAGAAGACGGATACCTCGATACCTACTATCTGATCAACGATCAGGATATGATTTTTACAAACCTTAAGGACAACCATGAGCTGTACTGCTTCGGTCATCTGACGGAAGGCGCCGTAGCCTATTATCAGGCGACCGGAAAAGACCATCTCTTAAAAGCAGCAGAGCGTTTCGCGGACTTTATTGCCAGCAAACTCGGTCACGGCGAGGGTAAAAAAGCAGGTTATCCTGGTCACGAAATTGCAGAGATGGCTCTGATGCGTCTCTATGATCTGACCGGCGAGCAGAAGTATCTTGATCTTGCGAAATACTTCATCGATGAACGCGGAACAAAACCATACTATTACGATATCGAGCGCGGTCTGACCTGCCCGGAGGGCGAGGAACGATATAGCTACAATCAGGCAAACCGCCCGGTGCGTCAGCAGGATGAGGTGCAGGGGCACTCCGTACGCGCCGTATATCTCTATTCCGGCATGGCGGATGTGGCAAGGGCAACGCAGGATGAGAGCCTGCTGAAAGCCTGTGAAACTCTCTGGAACAACATGGTGCATCAGAAAATGTACGTCACCGGCGGAATCGGTGCTACTCATATAGGAGAGGCATTCTCTTTCAACTATGACCTGCCAAACGATACCGCTTACGCAGAGACCTGCGCATCCATCGGTCTTGTGTTCTTTGCGCGCCGCATGTTGGAAATTCAGGCAAAAGCAGAGTACGCGGATGTGATGGAATTAGCCCTCTACAACGGCGTTCTGTCCGGCATGGCACTCGATGGAAAGAGCTTCTTCTACGTCAACCCGCTGGAAGTACTGCCGGAGGCATGCCACAAGGATGAGCGGAAATTCCATGTAAAACCGATCCGCCAGAAATGGTTCGGCTGTGCCTGCTGCCCTCCGAACCTGGCAAGAACGGTAAGCTCAGTTGCATCTTACGCATACACGGAAAACGACACAACCCTGTTTGTCCACTTGTACATGGGTGGAACAGTGGAAGGAGAAAAAGTAAAAGCATCCATCACTTCCGAATTCCCGTGGGACGGCCATGTTTCCGTGACCTGCGAGAGCGATACCAAAGAGCCGTACACCTTTGCATTCCGCATCCCGGGATGGTGTGCTTCTTATGAAAAAGAGATTCCAAAAGGCGCAGAAGTGGAAGAAAAAGACGGGTATCTGTATGTGACAAAAGTATGGGCGAAGGGTGAGACGATCCGCCTGAACTTCCCGATGGAAATCCAGTTTTTGGCATCCAATCCGCTTGTACGCGAGGACGCCGGCCGTGTTGCCGTAAAACGAGGACCGGTTGTTTACTGTATGGAAGAAGCAGACAACGGAAAGAATCTGCATTTGACAAAACTCTGTGTGAATGGTGAAAAAACCGCAGAAGCAGCCGATGAGCTGGGCGAGCACTTTGTGCGCGTAACGGCCGAGGGACGTCGCATGAAGCTGGGCGATGCGGAAAAACAGCCGTTGTATCATCTGTATCAGAAAGAGGAAGAGGAAAAGACGAAACTGAAGCTGATTCCATATTATATGTGGAACAACCGAGGTGAGGGCGAAATGCAGGTATGGATCCGCGCATGTGAATGATTTTATTAAAGAAGAAATAAAAAACTCCGGAAAAGGGATGGCTCCTGATGCAGCCTCCCCTTTTTTCCGGAGTTCTTGTTATGCCAAAATATGAGAATCCTGCAAAAAAGAAAGTGAATTTTTTGCAGGATTCTTTGTGCTATTGGTACAGATTATTTTCTGCTTCTCATGGAAAGACTGCCGAAAGCAGAATGGACAGCAGGCAGAATCACAAGAACGACAGCAAGGACGATCATTCGGTCCACAAAGTCGGTCAGAGCCTGTACAACGCAGACGGACAGCGTCAGATTCATGCCGAGGCTGTGAAGCAGCTGCACCAGCACAGTGGAGCCGGAGGAAGTAATTCCACCGAAAACAACCGCAGTGATTGTGGAACTTACCACAGTACCTGGAAGCGAAATCACAAGCGCTGCCGGAAACAGCTTCCAGCCCATGGAGCGGAGGGAAAGACTCTCGCTGCGGGATTCTGCCGTATGGGACGGGCGGAGTCTGCGGAATACAAGGCCGGCAACGATGACAAGCTGCACCGGAATATAGTAAAACGCATAGACATCACTCGTCATGCCGGAAATGAGTCCGGAGATCAGTCCCGGAACGAGGCCTGCAGCAGGTCCGAACAGAGCGGCTGCCAGAACTGTTCCGATGGAGTCCAGATAAACCGGAAGACGCAGCAGCAGAGCAATGGTACCGCCGAGAATATTGATGACACCGCAGAGCGCGAGTGTCGTGAGCTTTAACGTACGGTTAGTATTCATCATGCCTCGCCTCCCTTCTGAAACATCGTCTCATGTGGGAAGACCGGCGGTGCGGTGAGAATCTGGTCGAGAACCGGTGCGGATTCCTCCTGCGGCACGCCGAGAACGCGCTCAAAGAACATCAGGAAGAAACGGCGCACATCGACCTGCGTCAGAATGTGGCTGTTCGGTGCTTTCTGATAAAAATTCATGGCATCCACAACCGTCTGTCCGATGCAGAGGCCTCCGGTTTCTACCTGCGTATACGCATCAAAACCGCTGCAGAGCGACGGATCCACAAGATAAGCGGCCGCGAGCGGATCGTTGATCACGCATCCGATGACCTTTTCCTGTTTCCAGTGGAAATCAAAGTAGAAGCGCGTCAGCTCCTCAATGCGGGTTCCGACTCCTGGATTTACGCATTTCATATATTCCACAAGATTCGGCGTCAGGACAATTTTTCGTGTGACATCCAGCCCGATCATATGAAGCTTTTTGCCTGCAAGCTGCGGTAGCTCGGAAAACGCGCGGAATACTTCGGCTGCGGCATCCGGGTCGCACCAGTAATTGTACTCGGCAACCGGGGAGCAGTTTCCATGGCTCTTATAGCTTCCGCCCATGGAGACAAGAGCCGTCAGGTTTGTCAGGCACTCCGGTGCGCGGGAGATGACTTTTGCAAGGTTCGTCATCGGTCCGAGGGCAAGAATGGTAACATCAGGGGTTGCTTTTAAGGTTTCGATCAGGAAAGAAACAGCGTCCTTGTTTGGCGTAAGGCCTTCGGCATCCGGCCAGCCCGATTCGCCGAGACCGTCCATGCCGTGGGTGTCCATCGCGTCCACGTAGTCGCGGACCAGAGGCGTCTCCTCGCCGACATAAACCGGGACATCTGGTTTTCCAATCATAGAAAGAATTTTGAGGGCATTTTTAGCGCCCATAGAAGCGGGTACATTTCCGCTGACTGTGGTGAT
>OCSG01001889.1_pt1 | contig 11915 bp, 16 predicted proteins | sample 1538831 | NCBI WGS metagenome assembly OCSG01 (sample SAMN04571729, study PRJEB22368) | human gut metagenome | biome: human gut; material: stool | host: Homo sapiens | place: Luxembourg | collected 2012-09-20 | reverse complement strand
GACAAAATACTTCACCATAAAGACGAACCACTTCATGTTCACCATCGAATAAAGCACCCTCGACATAAGGTTTGAAGTCCTTGTCGTATATTATAAGGTAAATACGAGCCTCTATATGGTCCGAAAACACAGTCTTTTTTGTGATTCCTTTATCAACACCATACTTGCTATAGATCTCTTCTCCACGCAGATTTAACATGTCAATAATCATAATAGCCTCATCATGCGGGATATAAATTATTCTATTCATAATATAGCACTCTCCTTTTTTATTCTTTCACATACAATATGGTTTGTGAATAAAATCAAAATAAAACCGTATAACCAACCATTAAAAATGGCGATTATACGGTGTGTTGTTCTATGTCTATGTACTTACCTTATAAATATACGTTCACCCTTCTGAATAATTCAGAGAAAATATACTAGACAAATTCACCGGCAGTGAAAACATACTAGACGAATTCACCGACCAGGTATGTAATACTTGACCGGTTTTTTGTCTAGTCCATCATTTATGCTCTGATGTGACCTAGTTTGCTTCAGACATTGTATTGTAGTTTAAGTATCTTGAAGCAGTCTCTATATGCTTTTTTTAAACTCTTCAGCATATCTCTCAGTATACTCCAACACTCAGCAAGCCCTTCAGGGCCAATTAACCAGTTTATTCATCTTTGCACTTTCCTTTATTTTATTTCCAAATATATACTCCGAACTTGTTCTGATATAGATATTCAAGTCTGCAGATATCAAAATACATATCTTCGTTTGAACTGCTGCCATAACATGTTCTCTTTAAATCATATAGAAGTTTATCATCATTCCTCTTGTTCAGTAAACATTCATTTAACAAGCTCCTATTCACACAAAATGGAGATTCTCTTAGATTTTCATACCTGTATTGATTAAACAGCACATATACAGCTATCCAAAAATCAGTTGCGGATCCATCTATGAGTTTTTGCACAGCCTGTTCAAAGGCTGATACTATATTTACATCTTCAGTTTCTATGTACAGCCTGTATATGCCATCGTGTAGTATCTGTGTCCAGTCTGTAGGAATACTCACCGGGGCATTTGGTGGTACTTCGTATATGTCTCCTCTAATAAATTGATATAATTTGCCATCATTATAGGCTATGCGTGTATATTTTAATACATCATCAGCATGCATATTAATGTTCCTTTCTCATGTAATAGATATAAATAAATATGCTGCTTTACATATTTACTCACATTTATGCCATTTGCATTTTAGACACTTCTTTGTTTTGACATTTTCATAATGTGATCCATTCCATACTCGTCTCACAGAGCCACTGCAAGGCTTGTTGGATGTTGGATTATACTTGTAGCATACAGGTGGTTCGTTTTCCCAGAATTTAACTGGATCAACCCCTGCCTCAACACATAATTTCAAGTATTCGCTCTTAGCAAGAAATATTGTTGTCCCGAACGACATATCATTAAAACTATCCTTTATTATAGAAAGGCAAGGATCAATATTGTCTAAGAGTGGATTTCCAAAATAAGGATGAGATTTTTTATCAAAGAACTGCAATTCTTCCGGTAAATCCTTTACACTTACACCACAAAGCAGAGCTAACTCCTCTGCATTTTTTGGACTGACTTTGACAACAACACCGGCCGGCTTTCCTGTAAAAGCACACCTATAATCAGTCTTGTTGTTAGGCCACCTATCACCATAATGATACTCCCCTAACCCTGGCCAATCATTATAATATTTATTAAATTCCCATGTCTTACTGAATGGTTCGGACTCATCGGTATATGATGTAGCAAAGCTATGACGTTTAACTGCCTTTCCGAGATACTTTCCTCTAAGGTGCTCTTTAACGATTTCTCTGATTCTTGGTGCAATTAGCTTTCCGATACACTCTTGCAGCCTTATTCCGTTTTCATTATAATCCTCTTTATTTAAGTTATTGACCGCCACCGCAAAATTTCTCCTCGCAATCCACTTTTGCTTATACTTTATTTCCTCTTCTGTTCCGGTTTCGTTATCTATATCAAGTGGAACATACGGAGATGCGGTCTTTTCACCCCAGGAATTTTTCGTTGCGTATGTATCCTCTATGAATCCCGCCTTATCAGTATTTTTTATTATATTGAGTAAGGTAGGATTAACCTTATCTTTATACCTGTCAATTATGTTTTTTACAAGTCCCATGTATTTACTATTATCTCTGTCATATTCAAGATCATCGGTGTCGCCGATTGCTACGTTATCAAGAGATATTGACGGAATCAGATCTCGTAAAGCTATAGCTGTATCTGATTTTTCTAGTAGAGGACTGTCTATCATGCACCGTGTATATGATATGGGTAGTTCAGGGAGCGTTGTTTCATAAAATTTCTTTTTTATGAGGTCGGCCATAAGTATACACCAAAGAGCTTCCTCTTCAGATAAGGTGTCGATTGTTCCTATTATCGTATATAGTTTAGCATCACCTTTCTCTATTATCTGATTACCTATTTCTGAAACACCATATCGACTATTATCCCATAAATCACTTGTATCAATATTGGCAACAGTAGAATATGGAAAATAGTTCGCCTCAATACGCCTGCTCATGTCCCTGCCGGGACATCTACTTATATATACAGGGATATTACGTTGAGGCATATCTGTAAGTATATACATGTTGTCACCATTTTTAATTACAAATGAGAAATAGCTGTTTGCTAATTCCTCAGAGTCTTTTACATAAGAAAGCATTATACCATTCAAATTTTCACTTATACATGCTCTTATAATTGAGTCGAGATTATCGAACATATAGATATTCCTAGATAATTTGAACTCGGATGACCGACGCTCACCCTTAGAAAACTGTCTGAGTTTCAAGCCATTATTTACACAGTATTCTGCAGAACTTTTTATTTCTATAATGCTTAATGTATCAAGATTACAGTCACGGTTGTAATGGCTCATTGCAGACTTAGCCTCTGCTTTTATCTTATATTCTGCCTTATCTTTTTTCACATCATTATACAATATTTTTATATCTTCGATGTAATCATAAAGCTCCTGGTTATTGAGCATATCTATAAGTGTCACTTTTTTATTCTTCAAAAACTGATCTAAATATATAGACAAGTATGCAGTTGTAAATATACCCGTATTATCATATTTGAGTGCTTCGATAATACGGTCGTTCATTTTCTTGATGTCGTAATCCGATAAGCGGCCATCAAGATAGATGGTGTAACTGCCCTTATCTTCCTGTGGATTAATACCTGTTATTTCTGTCCATTTCTTTAATCTTTCTTCAAGAGTCATATCACTTGCCCTCTCTTTCTCATTGTAAATATTTATTCAACTTCTGCCTTGCCTAGTTTTCTTCCGCATTCAGGACAATACTTTATAGGGATGTAAATTGAACCTACACCTGTTCCATTAAAATAACCAGGGCAAGTCAATATCAACTCAGGGCAAGCCGTCTGATAATCCCGAATTTCACCATTCCACCGTTCGTTTTCCAAAACATTTCCTGAAAGGTTAGATGAAATATCATCCTGGTTATGATATGGCAACTTAGGCTGTTCCCATCCAAATTTAACATCTGTTCTTCGTTCACAGTACATACACATAAGTTTTCCTCCTTTTTTAACCCATTGTCATCAAATTTGCAAATGCCTAATTTGATATTTTCATTTCCTTAATTTTTGTTGATGCTGACACAACAATCTTGCCATCATCATTTTTCATTTCCTCAAATTTTGTTGATACTGACACAATCTTGCCATCATCACATCGGTATATAGCCGTATTTCTTCTAATCATCTGTTCAACAAACCGTTCAAGTTCTTTTGGGATTTCCTTCTCACACGCATACAATTTATCGTGAAATTCTCCGTCACACGGCACAATTAATAAATATTCTTCTTTGTTATATCCAAGAACATAGGTTATTTTCTTTTCATCTCTACTAACTTCCTTAAATTTTTCTATACATAAGTACAACATATTGATCACTCCTTCATATCTGCGTCTGTTAATCCACCATTTCGCTCAATTTCCTGTACCTGCTTCTGTGTTATTCCAAATACAGTAATCAAAACATAACTCATTTCAAGCAACGCTCCGTGATTATCGGCATTAGATTTATCCCCTTTTACTTTTTTACACATTTTTGCGTATCTAATCTGATATGCAATTCTCATTTTTTCCCATTCTTCTTGTACTGCGTTCATAATTACACCTCCATATTTGTTGCATTAAGTATATTTCTCACTCCATTTCTATGACAATTCACCGATAGTGATCTACAGATATGTCGCATTACATATTATATTTATGTAAATATGATAACAAAAACTGAGAAGATGATTATTTTGCACAAGAAAAAAAAGCAGCCAACCACTTCATCACTATGGTTATTACCTTACATTCATACACATTACTCTTTTATTTATTTGTTCACATACAATACGGTTTGCGAATAAAATCAAAATAAAAACGCATAACCAACTAATTAAAAGTTGATTATACGGTGTACCATTTTTACAACGCCATACGCTTCAATGCTAAATAACAAAATTCTCCGAAGCGCATTGATGAATAATTCACTCTAAAAATTTTATTTCACATAAAAAATCATTTTCATCCACGTCCACACCCTTAGTAACAAAAACTCGTGATGCAGTGCCTTTGCGTGGAGCTACGATTTCATTTTCCATCTTGCAACTTTCAAGAATAAATAGAGGCTGTCCTTTTTTAACCTTATCTCCTGCTGCCACCATTACATCTATTATTTCTCCTGACATAGGTGATGGTATATACTGGCTCTCCATCCTGCCTGTTGTATCATACTTACCAACTAAGTCCGACATGTCGCCGTTTTCTTCGTCATAGAGCTTATTTATATTTTCAAGATTTGAAAATGGTGTTTGGTCTGACATAAGTGATAGTTTTGCTTTTTTCTCATCTCGTTTATACTTCCAATTTTCCATATCTTTAGCATATATAGCCTCATATACATTCTTTGCTGCATCTTCGGCAATATGCAACCTTGCTTGTAACTTTTGGAACATTTCTCCCTTTATCTGTTTGTCCTCTAAACAGTGATCTATTTCCATTTTCAAATCATTGTATATAGACTCTATATATGAGTTATAATTCATGTATGCAATTGATAAGTTTTCATTCTTTCCGGCTAATTTTGCTGCATTTTGTAAAGGAATTTCTATGCTATCTCTTAATAATTTCACCAAAGGTTCCGGTACATCTGAGATTTTCAATGTTTTATACTTTACTTTATAGTGAAAAATGCCCTTCTTCATAATTGGAAAATAGATGTGATCTTCACTATATGCAGAACTCTCACTATCAATTATTGGAATTGTTACATCGAATACAATAAGAACGACTACAAGTATCGTAACTAATATACTGAAGATTATACATATTATACTGATAGTGTTAGCACCATTATTACCATCCATTGTATTTGTTAATATTAACATACTTTTATCCTCCTTAAATCTTCATTTATAATATTACTTTTATTGTTCAAGCATGGCATTAGCTAATGGATTACTTTCTCGTAATCGCTCCCATGCTATTAAACAAGTATGGCATTTACAGCTACGTATCTTCGCCATAATGACAGATAAAGTGTCATATATTGATGCTACAGAAGGGCATAACGCCGACTCTCCGACTTTAATGCCTCCATCAGGAGCTATTACCGGAGTACATACTTTTTTATTGCCGAGAAGAATATACACAAGCTCCGAAAAAGTAGCATTAGGTTTCTGTTTTGCAATAAGTATACAATTACTGCATTTAGGGCCTACGGTATTCCACTTGGCAGCAGGGTAATTTACCAATGCCCTTCCCTGTGGATATAGGCAGCAGTCCTCATCATATGAACTTGATGGAACCGGTTCTATGATAGCATCTAATTTTGATAGCCAATATTTTTCTTTGTTTGATAATGGATCTGGGTAAAACCTTGGATCATCAGTTACCTGAATCATTACTGCACGTTTGCCATGTTTCTTCTGAAGATTTGAAACTGCATTATATATGTTCTTGTTACGGGCCAACTCTCTTCCATTTGTAATAAACGTCAGAGGGTACTTGAACCTACTCAACTTACACATCCGGATCCAAGCTTCCTCGATCAAGCCAAGCACTTTTAATATATCTGGATGCTCAAACATCTCCCCTCCGGAAAATGTCCACGTTGGTATATTATTTTTTATCATGAAATCAAGGGTATCCCTAAGAGTCACCAATGACATATTTTCTCCATCAGGAGAACAGTCGGACATACAATGTGAGCATCCCATTTTACATGCATATGTCAATTCTACAAGCATAATATAATCTCCTTTCTTCTTGTATATAAAATATAATATCAAATGATACACACTGATAATTTTCACCAAAAGAAGAAGTACCACTGCAATAAATGCAGTGATCCCCTTGTAACCTATCCTCTTTAGAAAAGTAAAGCCACAAGGGAGAAATCCCTTGTGGCTTTGCTTTTATCTCCTTATATTTTTTTGCACTGGTGCTTACTACTCTGCCCTGAATATAACCTGATCAGTTATATCTTTGTACTCTGAAATTTTTCATAGTCATCGTCAGTGATCTCGATAATATTCCAGGCCCAAGAGCCAACCTTGTTTGAATTTTCACCAAAATAGTCGCCTCCGCCGCGTCCGTTGCCAATAGCGGTAAGTAACGACACCGGATTCACAATCCAGTTCTTGTCGTGTTTCTTGGTTTTCTCAAGGTATTTGTCAAGATTAACAAATTACCCTTTGGTACGATTTACAAACAGAGAGATTAGAATATATATATCTAATCTCTCCAATTCTCTCTGTATTTAATTGTTTCTCGTGTATAATCTCTTATTTGTTTTAAAGAAAATTTTTCCAGTATTATTTGTCGCAATATTCTTCTATTTTTCCCAGATATTCCTTTTACTCCAGCCTTTTTCAATAACGAAATAAGTTCTTCTTTCCATAATAATTCAAGTAAAGAAATGGCCTCTATGTTTTTATTTATTTTAGCATTTCGTTTTTTTCTAATTCTATACTCTCCTTTGAATTCCCAAACTATGTATATTCCCCAATATTCGGGAATATATTCTTCTATTTTATCTTTAAACTTCTCTCCTACCACAATTGAAACCATATCAAACGTCTTATCATAGCATTTTTGTTGCAACGGAAGTCGTTTTAATGTATCTGCATCACTCTTAATCTCGTATCCACACAGTTTTTCATTTGCAACTGCAACATCAACTCTTGCTTCCCCATCACAAACAGCCAATTCCTCTACAATTCTATAATCATGTTTGGCATTTATTTTATTCAATTCGTCAATCAAGGTTGTTCTCATATCATTGTCTTTCAACAAAGCACAATCCCCCTATACATTTTCTGACATTTCAGGTAACACTTCGTCCGCATAGTCGCCTACCCATGCGAGTTTACCTTTTGTTCTCCAAAACTTGCTCGCCACAGCAAGCACGAATGGATTAAGCCACCACGAATGCTCCATGAGCTTCAGCGCCATAGACCTACCATCCACGCAGTTATCAGTTCCTTCAATCTCTACGATTGGTAAATAATACTGTCCCATAATCTTATCCTCCTTTTTTTTTGATATGGTGATCAAAATATGAAGGTAGGAGTCAGACAAAATAAACGAAATTCAGTTCCACAACAAAGGGAAGACTCTGTGCTTTTTGTATACACAGAGTTTTTCTTTGTTTTAGGGATAAATTACTTGTCACTTTACATATATAATTCCATTTTCCTTGTATATCGTATACTTCTCACTAGCATTCATTTTTTGTATATTTAATGCAGATTCGTATCCTTTTTCTCCTGACAGTTCCACACGTAAATATCTTTGAGAGTTGTCATACTCCACAATCAAAAAACAATCATTATACTTTCTATACGTACTCACACATAATGACGACACAACAGTGACTTCATATTCTTTTCCATCTTCAAGTTTCATTTCCTGTGTTATATAGTTGGACTGATCATGCACCTGACGATTTTCAGCTTCGCTTTTCTTTTGAATATCTCCGAAAAAGACTTTAATAATCAATACTGGAATTAACACAATAAGCATAGAACACAACAGCCATTTATAATTAAAATTACTTTGTTTTTCTATCTCGATTTTATTGAGATAACTTAAATTCGGTAAAACTTCTCTCAGCTCATATGAATTACGTTCATACGCTTCTTTCGTTTGCAAAGCCTCTCTTTTATTATATGCAAGTTCCACTTCTAATTCATTATTGCCATCTGTGTCTGTGTAGTATATTTTCACCGCATACATAAAAACATCACTCTCCTCTTTCGATCATTTCTATAATTTCTTTCTTTGTATTTGCATGATAGTCGGCGCAGCCTGTTTTGATATCTACTGCCTCCCACCATATACAGTGATCAGGCTCATGATAGCCGCAGTTGCATATTCTGTATCCCCGATATTCATATATTCCTTGATGAAGTTTTTTGCACTTACACATATTTTTTTTCACCTCCTGTAAAATATGATAACAAAAACATGTAGCTTTTTTTATTTGCACAAAATAAATGCTATTCCTATTTTTGCAAAGCAAAAGCCCTGTACATTTCTGTACAGAGCCTTTACTTTATTCAAGAATCTCAACCTCTCCGGTACATATATTAACTGAAGCTCTCATTGTCCGAGATTCTTCATGGTCATTATATGCACCGAGATCAACTCCATACATATCTGTAGTAAACACCTTTTTATTAAGAATAAATACTACATCATACGTATTTTTCTCTATTTCTTTCTTTTCCTTCACAACAATGCTCCTTGTTGTGTGAGTCCCCGCATAGCAGCAGTTATATTCTTTTTCATCCTCAGTTATTTCAAAGAAATCCTCCAACATCTTTTCTATCTTTTCCATAGATATTCTCCTTTTCTTATTTATTTGAGAATAATATGAAATGTGGATCAATAAAAAAAACACCACATACATACTGTATGCAGTGTTTTTTTTATAACTGAGATGGAAAATAGCTACTTGCTGTATATTACCTTACCGCCAAACATAACCTCTTTTATATTTGTGTGATACAGTCCGTTCTGCCAGGTAATACCAAGCATCTTTATAATCTTTTCGCCTTCCTTGCCATTTGAGAAATTATAAGAACTAATATCGTATTCAGTCTTGATAATTCTTAACAGTGTTTCTCTGTCAAATTTGGCAAAAGGTGATACAATTCCATCCTTTTCAAATGATACATTTACCGTTTTCCCGGTAATCCCGTAGAGAGCTGTAAGGAGCCTGTCATCGTCCTCTGTCAGAAAATTATCTGCTTTTATAGCGTCTCTAAGCAGATCATCATGCTGTTTGTGCCAAAGAAGGTATATCTGTTCTATGTCACCTGTCTCATTAAATTCATTACAGATTTCCAAAACAATGCATCTTTTACCTAACAAATCTTCAAGTATATCTCTCCTTGTAACACGATACTCAGAAATGTTGTTATTCTTTTCTTCATATTTGAATTCGATCAATTCTCGTCTAAGATTTCGTTTACTCTCTTCAGGTAAAACATCATAATCCATCTTAGTCGGAGTCGCTTTGTCATAGCAGTCTTTCACTACATCAGCGACCTTATTTTTTAACCGTCTCGAATACTCTTCAATACTCATTATCTGATCTGTTTCTTCATCCGGGGTAAAGAAATGCTCGGTGACAACCAGTATATTGTCGGCAAAAATAGCCACCAATTCCTGTTTATAATAATCAGATGTAGCACAGTTAATAATAGCATCTCTTGCATCCTCTTTTGAATAAAGATACAATCCAAAAGCTGCAACTATACCTTTATATGTATCGGTGACAATCCGGTAATCCTCAAAATCAAAACCTGATCTCTCGTGCAACATTTTTTCTCTTAATTCTTTTAACTTGCTTATTTCCATAATATAAGCCTCCTTTTATTTATTTACATGAAATATCGGAGATGCAAGAATATAAAATAAATTTATTTAGACATTGTTTCTCATATTTACCGTAAACAGAACAAAAGGAGGATTAAAAACTATGAACAAAATTTTCTTATTCAATTCGCCGGAGGAAATGCATGATACTTTGCTAAATACGGATCTATACAGTCCTGGACTTGAAGAATATGTCTTCAGATACAGCGAAGCCGGGGCAATCTGTGTATATGACATAGGACCGTCTTACGCAGCAAGCCTTATTAAAGAAAGCAAAGAAACTGAGCAGCCGGGGTATCTCGCGCAGTTCCTTGGTGCAGGCGGCATGATACTTGAAGCAAAAGATGCAATACAGTATTGCAGGGATCATTATAAGGAAGAATGGTTCTGTACAAGAGATGAATAGTCTTGTGTATGAATGACAAAAGAAACGCCTTATGCTCATATTGCAGTGTAAGGTGTTTTTTGTTGTTACAGCATCAGGTCAGTATGGTGTCTGCTGTCCTGACAAAAAAACACACCCATAAGCACAAATTATCGTACTTATGAATGTGTTTTTAAGATGTATTAGTGAACTCTGACTATTCCGCCAAGTACCGGTCTGATCCCAATCGCACCAAACTCGGAAAATTCAGGATACGTCTTATTCACCACATAGGCAAACGGATAGCCTGCCTCAAGATCCTCGTTATCCATCGGCCATTCCTCCTCATGATCAGAGACATAGAGCAGATCATACATCTCTCCCACATTTGTACATTCGTGGCAAACATGATATACGAGTGCTTTATACTCTTTCTCAAACTTTTCTACCATCTTCTTCTGCTCATCGTCAAGCCAGTAGAGCATTCCGTTCTCGCTTAGATTAAGTGTACCATGTTCAAACTCAGTGATTACTTTTGGCAGCAATCCAATGGTTTTCATTCTCTTTACAGCTTCTTTCTTCTTATTCATATCTCTATTTCTCCTGTTTTATATTTTGTATAAATATGAGAACAGAAAGCAAAAATAAAAACACACCCGCAGGTACACGGAAATATCCGTGCATGTCGATGTGCTTTTATTTATTCTGTCGTTTTTCTAGGTGTGGTACTCAATCTTTACAAGCCACTTCAGCTTTGCCTTAGACTTTATCTTCTGCTGCAGTTTCTTTTCTTCAGCTTTAAAATCTTTCCTTGCCTTTTCAGCACTTTCTTTGGCATTTTCGATTAGCTGCAGCGTTGATTCAGGTCTGAGATCCGCCATACAGACAGGACATTTGTTCTTTATCCTGTCACCGAAATATGTGCTTGCAAGCTTACTCCCACAGCCCCTGCAGCTCACATAAGCAGACTTTACGCCTTTGTAGTGTATATTGTCTCTAAGCTCAACATACCGCCTCTCAAGTCGCTCTGAACGCTCTTTAAGAGTGTTGTAAGTCTTAGTAGGTTCTACCTTTCCATAATCATAGAACCTTACTGCAAGCTGATCATACCAGCCTTTGTCATTTTCACTGATATACATCTCTGCCTCTTCATAGTTTTCACAGATAGGCTTGTTTATCCATCTGATCGGTTTATCAAGTCCACTACATCCTTCTTGCCAGTCTTCGTGTGCTGCATAGTCGTTCCAATACGCCTCGCAACTCTTCATCGCCTTTTCTGTGTCGTCGCATGTGTCATAACGAACATTATGTCCCATACTTTCATCCTCCTTTATTTTTACTTGAAAAAAATATGGGAACATGGAAATGTACAAATAAATATAAAGCGGAATTAAATTCCGTTTTATTGCATCCCTCAAAAAAGAACCCTGTGTATACTACACAAGGTTCTGATATCAGATTGCATATTATGTTTATTATACGATAATCTCAAGCCCGTTATTAACGCCCGCATCCGGGTTTGTAAAGAAATCATACCCTATTACAAGCATCTCTTCCGAGTAT
>OCSG01001886.1_pt1 | contig 11924 bp, 8 predicted proteins | sample 1538831 | NCBI WGS metagenome assembly OCSG01 (sample SAMN04571729, study PRJEB22368) | human gut metagenome | biome: human gut; material: stool | host: Homo sapiens | place: Luxembourg | collected 2012-09-20 | reverse complement strand
ACCTTAATTCCGCAACACTATTACAAATATAACTTTTTAAGTACCTGAGCAACAAAAAGTTGCTCAGGATTTTGTCATGTCAGATTTTTCACCTATCTTAGTGTTGCAAACCAAAATATGTATCAAACCCGACAGACATGCCAAAGGTAGCAATTAAATCTGAGAAACTCTCTCCTTTTGGAGGAATATTTTCAATAATGGAGCAATTTGACTCCAAGCTCTCATCTGTAATAGACTCAACCCTTGGTATGAGATGCAGGCTGTATGGTTATCAATACGGCGAAATCATCCGTTGGATTTTATCCGACCGTTTCTCGCCATGACAATGCCCAAGCAAGCTCATCATTGCTCATCTGGCTTAACGAAACCGTTCGCTTATGAGCGTTTATTTCTGTGGCGGCTCATGCATAGAGGATGTCACCACTCATCTGATGTACCACCTCTCGCTTCATCCGACACTTCGCACATGCAGTGCCGACACAATTCTCAGAGCCATAAAGGAACTTACCCAGAATGACTTTGGATGACACCGACTACTTATGGTCGTGATTTTGCGTATTGCCTCAAGTCGCATGGTGGGGGTAAGGGGCATTTATATGTCTTTATGGTGACATTCGATGCACTGTGCCCCCTTTTACTAACGATGCAGATTCTTTTCGCTTCTGTATCATATTAGGCGCGTAGTTGCGGATTTGAGGTATAACACATTACTTACGCTCAAGTGTCAATTCTAATCTTTGGATGCCCTTCTTATTTGCATTGGCAAGAATAAGTACGTATGTAAGTTGCTCTCCTTTATTCATCGTGGTAGTCACGTAGCGGAAATCATCTTCCGTAACGATATATTTCAGCATGGGACCGCCGCCAGATGCCACCACAAGACGTATCTTGTCAGAAAGAGGAGAGATAACGTATGCATAGCGGGCCATATACGTTGTACTATTGAGTTTCACCCAATCAGGGACTGTTGGGTCTAAAGTATTATTCAGATAGATGCGGCAGTTCTTGTAGGATGGTCTTTCATTTCCCTCTGAACTGTATATTGTTCCGTTGCCGTCAACAAATAATGGAGAGGACACGGAATACTTCTCTATAGGGCACTGCTCCTCATAGACAATGTCTGCCTCTGACTTGATTGTGGCTTCGACAGGAAGTTCCGGACTTGTAATTTCCTTGTCTTCCAAAATCTCGACAAGCTCATACTTCCAAGGCGAGCCATCTGTAAGAATATTGGCAAATATAGTCTTCTTTGCTCTCAGCTTATACCTGTGCCCTTTCTCATACGTAAACCCTTCTATCTCAGAGAAACTCATCTTTCGCCAGGTCTGGTCAACGCCATCCTCCATGACGAGCATACATTCGATGGGGTTCTCCCTGTTGTGATCAAATAACCAATACATGATGTCTGTGTTCTCTGAAACCGACATAGTAACTTCGATCACCTTGTCTTTGAGTTCATCATCGTCATTGCATGATGCCATTCCGATAGCAGAAATGATAACGACAAGCAATGTAGAAAAAAATAATTTGATAGTCTTCATAATATCATTTGTTTATCTTTTATGTATTGAGTTCACGTCAGTTGATTATATGCCTCCTTTATCTTTATGACCTCAATAAGCTGCCTCTGTGACTGGAATTTTTGACAATACATCGCTTTTTGCGCTCCAATTGACATTCCACATATTGCCCGTCTCAGAGTCAAACAGCACCCAGACCCAACTGCTGTCTGTCGGATACATTTCAAAACGGCCCGGTTTTTTGTCAAGTGCAAGAGGTTCTGCATTAAGCACTCGGTTTTTCTTAGGGTTTGAAGGAACAATGGCTTGGATTGTTCCGTCTCTTGTGTCAAGCCTCAGAAAAACACCTGTTATAGCAGGATAAAGAACATAGTTTGTGCTTTTGCTCGTTGAAATCACTACCTTCACGTCATCATCTGCATTGACTGTAGCAAATGACAAGCAGCAAAATAATAGTATAAATAATACGAAACGTAAGTTATGCTTAATTTTATTCATCATAATATTGTATCTTTATAATCACAATCTAAAAATATCTCAGCAACTATACTACTGAATTATCCTCATGCTTATTGAGGGGCATAGGGACACTGGTTCACTCTTTCGGGTCGATGAACCTGTCCGTGTGCCACGAGGTGCACATCTATATAAAGGGTTGGCTACCTTCCATATAAGATGTAGCCGTAACTGCCAATGAGATGAGAGAAGGTCTCTCGGTGTCGGTGTGCAGGCACTGGCATCAAACCCTCTGCAAGCTGCTGCAGTCGGAAACGTTGCGGTGGTGAGCGTTGCAGAGAGGTACGTATTACTGAGCTGAACGCAAGTGAACCATTCGATGAGGTGTCGTTAATCATGATTCAAGCCATGTCAAAAGTCAGTGTCGGACAGTTCTGGCGACAAGCAATGCAATAACCTGTCTATGGCATTGCGGCATGCGGCATAGAGGTGGCAGGACAGTGATACAGGCTTGTTGGCGGAACGTGGGAAGCAGAAGACGGAATGTCAAGGGAAATGCCGAAAGTGACGAACAAGGCAGAAACGTACCGAAGTCCTCTTCTGTGGCGGATTGCCCCGTAGTAGTGCTGAAGTGTCTGTAATGGGCATGGAGCGAAGGGGGTGACACACTCAAGCAACTAGAATTATACAACTCTTAAACAAAGAGGAGGATATGATGAAAGAAGCAAAACCATTTGTGATAGACAAGACGTTAATCTACAAGGCTTACCTTAAGGTAAAGGAAAACAAAGGCAGTGCAGGCGTTGACTCGGTCGGCATTGAAGATTATGAGAAAGACTTGGGCAATCGCCTCTACAAGCTGTGGAACCGAATGAGTTCGGGTTCCTACATGCCGAATGCCGTTCGGCTTGTGGAGATACCGAAGCCAGGTGGCGGCAAGCGTCCCTTGGGCATACCTACGGTAGAAGACCGTATAGCCCAGCAGGCAGCGGTATTGTTCATAGAGCCGTCCATAGACCCCTGCTTTGACCAAGACTCGTATGGTTATCGTCCAAACCGCTCCGCTTCCGATGCCATAGCCAAGGCACGTGAGCGATGTTTCAAATTCGGTTGGGTACTGGATATGGACATATCCAAGTTCTTCGACACGATAGACCACGACCTGCTAATGAAGGCGGTTGAGTGTCACGTGCGTGAGAAATGGGTGTTGCTCTATATCCGCAGGTGGCTCAAAGTCCCTTACCGCACGTCAAAAGGGGAGACGATAGAACGTACTATGGGAGTGCCTCAAGGCTCGGTCATAGGTCCGGTTCTTGCCAATCTGTTTCTCCACTACACGTTTGACAAGTGGATGCGCATCCACTACCCTAATATACCATTTGAACGTTATGCCGATGATACGATATGTCATTGTGTGAGCAAGGCGCAGGCGGAATATCTGAAAGAAGTTCTGACCTGCCGCTTTGAACAATGCTGCTTGAAACTCAATGCGGAGAAGACCAAGATAGTGCAATGCCCCACATCAACCCGAAAGAAGGTTGAAGGCTATGAAGCTTCCTTCGACTTTCTCGGCTATACTTTCCAATGCCGCAAGTCATGGAATCGAAAGCAGTGTCAGTGCTTCACGAACTTTCTTCCTGCCATCAGCAGGAAATCGGTGAAGAAGCTGCATGAGAAGATGAAGGAGTGGAAGCTGCATTCCCATCTTGACTGGAAACTCCAGCAGGTAGCAGTAGAGATTGAGAGCCAAGTCCGAGGTTGGTACAATTACTACAACAAGTTTGGCAAGACCGAGTTTGTCAAAGTGATGAACCACCTGAACATGGTACTTGCCTATTGGGTACGCAGGAAATATAAGCGCTTCCATCGCAAGCCCATTGTCAAGGCTTTCGGTTGGCTTCAAGACATAGCGAGCAAAGACCGCAGTCTTTTCTATCATTGGCAGAGAGGTCAGACCCCAAGGTTATGTCTATGCACAAAGCGTTGAGTGTGAAGAGCCGTGTGAGGGGAGACTTTCACGCACGGTTCTGTGAGAGGGTGAGGGTGAAACTCCCTCGCTCTACTCGACCTGTGATTCAAAACTATATTCGATTCCGTTCTTTGAATGAAATCGACTTACTATTGGTTTTAATCTTATTATTTCCCCACTTATATGTGATACTTATGCGCAGATATCTGGAATCATAGTAATTATTATAGTGTTGGGTATTGGCTACTGACACTTTTTTGCGTTTGACAAAATCCTGTTTGAATATGTCATTGGCATATACGCTTAAATTCAAATTATTATCCAGAAACGCCCCCTTAAACCCCGCACTGAAATTTGCGTAACTGCTGTCGTAAGTTATCCCCACATGATACGGGAAGTTATGAGAGTAGTTCAAAAACAGTTGAAAACGACGCTCTTTATCGAAAGATATGGTATTGTTGATACGGAAATCGAAAGAATCGCCGTTTTGAGCAATATATCCATCAGCCTTTATCTCAGATTCATTATAGACATAGTTGCCGGTAAGGAACATATTCCACCAGTTGAACATACGAAGATTATATGACAGGTTTACTCCAAACTGACGGTTGTTGTATATATTCTCGTATGTGCTGTATGTGGTGTTGTCATCATTCACATACATCATCTGTCCGTAGGCATTATCTTCTCGCTGGTAATAGACGGTTGCGGACAGATTGTTTCTGAAAATATAGTTCAATTCCACATTGTCTGCATACGACGGTTTCAGTTGAGGATTGCCTTCGTCAATATTATTTGGATTGGTGTACCATTTGAAAGGGTTGATTGCCCGGAAATAGGGTCTGTTGATCCGTCGTGCATAATTGATATTAAACATATTTGACGGATTCATATTGTACGATAGATAGACGGTCGGGAATAATTTGCCGTAATCTGTTCTCACATCCTCCACATCGCTATGAGGGGTCACTCCCTTTACAAATGTATGTTCGTAACGTAGTCCAGCCTGGACAGAGAAGTGGCTATTGAGACTGCGTTTGGCACTGATATATCCGGCTACCGTCCTCTCGTTATAGTCAAACTCATTACACCGTCCGGGAACGGCAACATAATCACTCCCGACAAGATTGTAGTATCTCATATCGGATATATTGCGAATGTCACTGTATTTTACACCGGTCTCGATGTTAAGCCATGAGAATGGCAACTCAAGATTTGCTTCACCGGTCCATATTTGGTATGCTATGTTGTTTGGCTCGCGGACAACAGCCTTTGCACCGTTGGAGTGGTTCAATGTGGTAAAATCCACATCCTTGTCAGGAGAGTGGTGCATATAGTTTATGACGAAACCTAATTTTTTACCCAATGTATCAAGTTTAAGGTCGTAATAGGCATTTAGGGTATGTACCCTTGTGATGCCTTTTTGAAGCGACTGTGTTGTAAGCAGCGAGTCAAGCGCATTATCGCTCATATAGCTGTATCTGTTGTCCGTGTCTATATTATCCCTGCCATAGCTGAAATCATAAACAGCTCCGATTGTCGATGCTGACGACAGCTGTTGCTCAAAAGCGATATTGGCACCATAATTATTGTATGTGTCTATTCTTTGGGTATTGCTTGTCTGATTTTTTTGCTGTTGTGCAATTGTGTAGTTTTCATCAACAGTTCCTTTATTATGATTTTGACGTAATTTTACCGATAGAAAAGTTCGGGAAGAACGATAGTTCACCGTAGCGTTCACGTTTTCACCGGCAAAAGAACGCTGTGTATATGATGCTCCGACGGTGCCGTTCAGCCCTTCATCGGGATTACGTTTCGTAATAATGTTTATCATTCCCCCGTTACCACCAGCATCATATCTGCTTGGCGGTGTGGTGATAACCTCTATGCTTGCTACATCATCCGACTGGAGTGTTTTCAGATATTGCATCAGATCATTCCCACTCAGATAAGACAACTTTCCATTCAGCATTATTTTGACACCGCTTTTTCCGATTATACCTATGGAATTTTCGGTGGCTTTGACCAATGGGGTCTGCTTTAACAAATCAAGAGCGTTACTCCCTTGCGACAGTGGGGTTGCTTCCACATCGAACACAAGCCTGTCCACATCACGCTTGATGACCGGTCGAGACCCGACAACGACAACTTCTCCCAACATAGAGGCATCCGGCTGTAACTGAATCGTTCCTATATTATCCGCTGTTATCTCCAAATATTGGGGAGTATAACCTATATAGGATACGTTCAGATACTTCGCATCATGATGACGGGATATGCTAAAGGAGCCGGCATCGTCAGTAATAGTACCTGCAATGTAGGTAGAATCTGCTTTTAGAAGCACAATATTGGCAAATGATAATATTTGTTGCTTCTCGTCAACAACATTACCTGTGATGTTTTGTGCACATATTTTTAATGTACAAAAACAGATAATCGTTACTAATATGGTTCTTAAATTCATTTGTATTTTAATTATTTTTTTTCATTAGTGTCCCGTTAAAATCGGGATCAGTTAAATATTAATCAAATAACCCCGGAAAGAGGGGACAATCGAGTTCTTTGACATTATTGAAATCAGTCCTTTCGAAGAGATCTACGAGTGGTGTCTTATCCATAAGAGAAATGCTTAGAATCTGAAGAACCTCATAAGTTGATCGCTTAAGTTGCAAATCATGTTGCACGATAGCAACAAGGCAATAGGCTATGATTGCCGATGAGATTTGGATTCTCACAGCATTCTCTGTAGTACCCCAAAACTTCTTGATCTTGAGGTGCTGCTTTAGCCATTTGAAAAACAGCTCTATCTGCCATCTGTTCTTGTAAAGGTTGGCGATTTCAGGAGCTGTTAGATGAAAAGCATTTGTCAGGAAGGCAAACTCTCTAACTTGTTCTTCATCATAGAATTTGACGAGTCTGAGTCTCTCCGGATACTTCCGGTATGAATTGTATTCAGTGAATTCAATCACAGCATCTGTCAATATATTCTTTGGCAACCTGCGCCTCCATTTACAGCATTTGTATTGCAGATTCTTCTTGGCTCGCACAACAAAGAACGATTCATGCTGATGTATTTTGAAAAGTTCCTTGAATGCATTGTATCCACGGTCGAAAACATAGTAAGAACCTGATTCATAGGGAATTTCCTTCATAGCCTTTGAGTCGTAAACTGATGCTGTAGAGATATGGAAGAAAGCTGGAACCTGAGATTCGAGGTCGTATAGCACATGTGCTTTTACTCCTCCCTTCTTCTTACGGAACTTTGCCCACCAGAAGACCGACAAACACAATGGAATGGTCGTAGAGTCGAAAGCATACACATTGCCTTTCAACTTGAAGATATCCGTTACTCGTTTCTTTCTGGCTTGCTCCATCATATAGAAAGCAAAGTCTTCAAAGATACGATAGTCACGATTCTGATTGGCAGAAGCAAATGTCGTTTTCGCAATAGGCTTACGCCCTAATCCAAGATGGTATTGCTTTACTCTATGTGCTTCAAAAGCAACAATCAGATCTCGCAAACTCTCTCGATTACTCAGTTGACCAAACATCATTGCAAGCAACTGATTCCAACAAGTGAAATGCTTCACATAGCGGTTTCCATCATACTTGCGAACATAGTTGTTAAACTGAGTTCTGTTCAAAAAAGCGGTGAGCTGGGCAAAAACGTATTTGTCTTGGAACATAGCAGTCATTTTAATTTGACTGCAAAGTTACGAAATCAAGTCCGTTTCATTCCAAAACACCACCTAATAGACTGTATTTCAATTAATTCAAAGAGCGATTAGTCCACTTTAACGGGACAGTAGTGATTTTTTTTCTTAAACTGCTGCAAAATTACTGCTAATAAAGTTTTCAACCAAGGGTAAAAGTTTTACGTAAAACTTTTTATTTCGCTAATATACAGTGTTTTACAAATAGCGGGGTAATGGAAAGTTTTACAAGGCCCTTCAAAGTTTTACATAGTGTCCCGAAGGGTCAAGGGGGCAGAAGGGTCAAGGGGACAGGTACTGGTTCACTCTTTAGGGTCGATGAACTTGTCCCCGATGATTCTCTGACACATGCAACACCACAATGCATAAATCGATTTTTCCTCATAGTATTTATCGCGTAAAAGAGAAAGATACCAAGATCTCTCTTCCTCGTAAAGAGTAGTCGTAGCTGAATTTATTTATACCAGAAAAAACAGTGTATGAATAACGCCTTGTATTCAAGAGGTTGTTTAAATCAATTCCTATTCTGTAATAGGAAAATTTGTAAGACATACCCAAGTCTAAAAGACAAATTGACTTTGAAACATTTTCCGATAATTCTTTCCACAAAATATCCGTACCCATTTTTACTTGAAAACCATTAAACGGGAACAGGTTCAATTTAAGACTATGACTATGTGAGAATAAACTATTTGTCATATTATTATGTTTCATGTAGTTTGCTGCCAGATTCCCATCATAATTAAATTCAATGAATGACCAAGGCTTAGTTATAATCTTTGCTAATATGGAATATGATTGTCCATATTGAGAACGAATGATTTCATTCTGTGATACAGAACTGCGTCCCCACATATATGCTCCTCCTAAAGAAATCTTTGTGTTTATCGAAGAAATAATCTTGGTTAAATTTAGCATCCCTGTAAAATTTTCCAACCTATTTGGATGTGGAATAGATGACACTTCAATAGATGAATCTGTAACATTATTGTTTGTAATAACATTTGATTTTGAATTGTCATATATCATGTCGGCATTGATAAACCACATATCCAGAGGTAGTTTGAAATCGTAGTGAAGTATGGCGTTAAAAAATCTGTGATATGATAATATACCAGTCTTGTACGATATACTTAGATTGTCTGTACGAACAGGAGCTGTTAAAAAATCTCCAATATCGCCGGATTGATTCAAATATGATATTTGAGTTCTTAATGTTGATGAGGGAGAGATACTCCAATTAAAATATAGATATGGACTAATGGAGAAACGGGAATCAGACTTTTTTACTGGGGTAGAACCTCTGTTAATTATGTGGTTATAGTCCCATTTCAAGTTGGCAGAAGCTCGTACTACATATTTCCTCATAGGATGAATATACTCGTATTGAGGTGCAAACCAGATTTGAATATTGTTCCCGACGACATTATTGTTTGCCACAGGATAGCTAAGTTTGGATTGAATTACATTATTAGAATACAAAACAGAAAGGGGCATCCAAATCCTCGAATATTTGTACTCATAAGCGGATGAGAGTGTTTCCTTGGTTAAGAATCTTTGACTTGTTGCCGACTGAATAAAATTATTATCATTATTCTTATCCGTCACCTCAATATATCCTTTGGGGGTTGAACCATATTCAATGCAGGAGTTTATGTTCCATCTTAAGTTGTTTGTGCGCCAACTGGATGTAAAATCATTGCGTATTGAAAAATCTTTAATATTCTCATATTGATTGAAGTGAGCACCATCCAAAATAGAAGGAACCGTATTTTCTTTTATGCCGGCATTGCCAATAAAGGTATTTGTCAGATACTTGTTACTACTGTTGAGTTTATATTCCAGCGATACCGTAGGACGGTGCACTAAAGACATTGATGATTGTTCTTGATTTATATGTACGGCCCCATTCTCACTATAATAATCTCTGAGTGACAGATAATCATAAGAGTTTTTAGTGTATGAATAACCAGCGTTGGCGCGAAATGTTGCATCCTCGCCAATTTTATTAAGCGTGTTTAATGTGATAAAATAATCAGTCGGACTAATAAACCTATCTCGTTCAAGAGGAGGAGTTGACAGCCCTAAATCACCTAACAACTGTGTGGCTGAATATAGGGTTTCTTTCTCTTTATAATGGTCTGTATTAGCATTTTCAGCAAATTCGGTTATGTTCCCATATTTGGTGTTCAATATGGACTGTAATTTATTATTGAACATCATTCCTGATCCAGACAATTGATACAACCAGTCATCAGCATATCCTCCTTTGACTTCGTATGAGCCAACTGGTCGAAATTTTGCCTTGGAATTGAGTTTAACATTGATTGCTACATTGTCGCTAAAAATCTCTTTATCCATCTTTACGGACTGATGATTGTTCAATATCTCTACATTTGTGACCGAAGATACAGGCAAATTGTCAGTGGCAACATTATATCTACCACCAAGCAGATCCATTCCCTCAATATAAAAATTTGATATTTCTTTACCCAGATATTTGATTTTGCCATTGTCGGATATGTCTATTCCTGGCAAATTTCGCATTGCATCTTTCAAAGTGATGTCACCTTTTCCTGCAAATGCCGACAATCGATAAGAAACAGTGTCCCCTTGCAATAGAACAGATGGTGCTGTAACTACCACTTCTTTCAATTCAGTAGATTTTGATTTCAGTATGATCGTCATATTCGTAATGTCGTGGCTCGTTGTGACATTTTTTTTGCTTGCTCCATATCCAAGGCATTCTACTATCAGAGTCGCATCCAAGCGTTCTTTTTCGATGATATATTCAAAAAAACCATTTTCATCGGTTATACGGAAATAAAGTATTTCTCCATCTTTATCAACAAGTTTCGTTGTTGCTACATCGATTGGCTCATTGTCTTCATTGACAACATGCCCGGATATAACAATCTCTGCACTAACAATATTAGCAAAAAGAGATAATGTTATGATAGCTAAAATACGTATTGACATCATATGGTATAATTGTCGTTATTCGTTCTCCAATGGGATATAAGGGTGAAGTCTCATTCTCAGTTGTATTCCATTAATTAAAATAGTAGATTCTGACGGATTATCACTATGTTTTCTTATTTCCATTTCTCCTATTGATTCCGGAGGAATGTTTCCAATAGGATTTTTTTCAAATTCGTTTTTAGTATGAATGAATTTTTCTCGGCTTGTCGTGATGCTACCTTTATTGTTTAATGGAGTTATATCTACAGAACTACTACGGAAAACGACAGCACTAAAATGATGTATTCCCTCAGAGTCTGTCGCGTCTAATATCAGGCCTGGTAATCCTGTAAGTTTCCATGGTCCATTTTGAGTGGGAATCTCAGGCGCATATTTTACAATCCATGTCCGCCCTCCATATTCCCCTTTCGCAATGCGACATGTGTATCCACAAATTGAATCTTCGCCTTCTTCCATTATCCACTTAACTGGATATCTGTTTTCCTCGTAATTGTAGAAATTCGGAGTAATTACGCTTTGAACTGTTATCTTTCCTTTTGGATTGTTTTGATATATAGTTTGATCAAAGAAAAAAACATTTCTTTGTTCACGAAGTTTATACGCAGTGATAATCTTATCTGTGCAATCAGTTTGTTTTACGGAATCTGTCTGGTATGAAGAATAATCATAGAATTTTCCAATTCCTGTTCCTATCTGCAACATACAGTAACCGACATCCTTATATTGTTTGTTGTTCTCATCTTGACTTGAGACGGTATATTCATATATACACTCATATAATGATTCTATATTTTGAGCTAATAGAGAATCTACGTTTAATAGCAACACAAATACTACAATCAAATGTTTCATATCTCAATACTTTATAAACATATTTGAATTTAGATCAATTAACGTTGTTCCTGACAATCCATTGAATGGAGTGGCAAACGAATTTGACGATATATAAATTTTCTTTAAACGTGGACATTTTGCAAAAGGATTTCCCTCAATTTCACATATTCCTTTAGGCAAAAACAATTCCTTAAGATGTTCACATCCATTAAAAGCACTATGACCGATATGTCTTATATTATCAGGCATATCAACGCTTTTCAAATTGACACATTTGAAAAAGACAAGCTTTGGAATACTTTCCAAAAATGGGGGAAGCTTTATTGAAGTAATATTGTTGCAATAAGCAAAAGCCCTGACACCTATGGCCGTAACTCCACTTGGTATTTCATTTACCTTAATTCCGCAACACTATAATTTAACTTTATTTATAAGTTCCTGAGCAACAAA
>OCSG01001883.1_pt1 | contig 11932 bp, 8 predicted proteins | sample 1538831 | NCBI WGS metagenome assembly OCSG01 (sample SAMN04571729, study PRJEB22368) | human gut metagenome | biome: human gut; material: stool | host: Homo sapiens | place: Luxembourg | collected 2012-09-20 | reverse complement strand
TGACGATAATCCATCGCCTGATGCTTCATGAGAATATCGGTTTGCCACACCGGAAACATCTGTATCAGATTATGGCGAATGAACTGAAGATCCCTCATATGGTGGTTTCATCTGTATATATGCTGGTACAGGCATTGGTGATAATAGGCTATCTTTTATTTCAGAATAATGACTATCAAAATAATGGCTATTGGTACATGGGGGGAGCTATACTGCTTTTAAGCGTTATTTATATTCTGTATATGAAGAGATATTTCCATTTACATAAAATAAAATCACTTAATTCTTAGAGACTGTTTAATTTTTTCTCTTAAGAATAATACTGAGCAAAATTTAAACAGCCTCTTAGTCACCTAATACTTCTTTCAATTCTTTTTTGTTGAGGGGTTTCGTTATGAACGTATTGCATCCTGCCCTCATGGCTTCTTCTCTGTCGAACTCGAAAGCGTTGGCAGTAACGGCGATGATAGGAGTTTCCGTATCGAATTTCCGTATTTCCCGGGTAGCTTCCAAACCACCCATAACCGGCATCTTCATATCCATCAGAATGGCATCATAATGATGGCTTGATGCAAGTTCCACCGCTTCTTTACCTGTATAGGCACGGGTTAATTCAGATGTTTTAAGGAGGGCTTTTACCAGCATATAATTACTGTCGATATCTTCGGCTACTAATATGGATTTCTTCTGAACATCATTGGTACAAGACTCCTGTGAAGTGCTAAGAGTCGGATTATGCCCCATTCTTAGGATATCCTCTGCAATTTCTTCCGTTTCCTCATATCTCTCAATTTCTGCTTCACAAGGAAACCAGGCCCAAAACTTACTTCCTTTTCCTTCGTCACTTTCCATACCGATCTTACCACCTTGTGCATCAGTGATTGCTTTACAAATGGCTAATCCTAAACCGGTACCTTGCGTGAAGTCGTCGAGCTTGGCAAAACGTTGGAATAGCTTGTGCTGTTTTTCTTTCGGTATACCATGTCCGGTATCTTCTACATATAATTTTATGCCTCCGTCAATGTAACTGTATCCCATAGTGATGCGACCTCTGTCAGTGTGTTTTATAGCGTTGGTGATAAAATTCGTTCCTACCTGCACCAGACGGTTTTTATCCAGTTTTACCAAGCAACTCTTGTAGGGATTATGGCCGATAAACTCTACTTCGGGATTAGTACATCGTTGCTTCAGAGCCATAAAGGTTTCTTTGTATGTATCTGCCAAATCGAAAGATTCCAACTTTAATTCCATAAGTCCCGATTCTATCTTCGACAGGTCCAGAATATCACCGATAAGCCTTAACAGCAGTTCGTTGTTATTGTTGATGATATTCATAAACTCCTTTCGCATATTAACGTCTTCTGTGGTTTGAAGCAGTTCGGAGAAGCCTACGATGGCATTCAACGGAGTACGGATTTCATGGCTCATATTTGCTAAAAATGCAGATTTCAGCTTATCGGCTTGTTGGGCGGTTTCTTTTTCCCGTTCCAAAAATTTCTGATAATTGATTTGTTCGGTGATATTTAATCTGACACCCAGATACTTTATGACCGTTCCATTTTTATCTTTCTCCATAGGGACACCGCGTACTGTACAATACTGCCAATCCGAATCGTATTTGGTCTTCATTTTTACAATGAAGTTGTAAGATTCATCCTTCCTGTCTTTTACGATACCCGCTGCTTTTTCAATTAGTTCCAGATTTTCGTCGTCTTTTTGTGAATAACAGTCGTAAGTGCTCATGGAGATTACTGCACCGTCCTTGTAATCTGCTACCGGTTCATTATATGTGGTGAACAGTTGTGTGTCACAATTATATTCCCACATGGCCATACCTGCCGTCTGAATGGCGAAACGGAGTTTTTCAATCGTGTCATTCAGAATTTTGTTGTTAAGTACTTCTTGTGTTATATCTTTCTGGGTTCCCAATATGGCTGTCACAGTGTCTTCTTCTTTTTTGGATATCATACGACTATCGTAGTAGTGATAAGTGCCGTCTTCGTGCATATAACGGAATACGGTTTCCGCTGATTCTTTTTGTCCATGTAAGATTGTATCGAATAGCTCTTTTTGTATTATGCGATCGTCCGGATGGAGCATGCCTAAATACTTCTCCATATTGAGTCCTTTTTCAGTGCGCATATTGCCGCGTAACATGAACTCTTGTGTGTGCAGTTCGTAAATCCATGCAGTGACATTGCCTGCATTCATTGCCATATTGAGTTTTGCTTCTTGTTCGGCCATTTGCCGTTCATGTTTTTCCTCGGCCGTCCGGTCTATGGCTGTAATTAAAATACCGATAAGCTCTCCTTCCTGGTCTTTTATGGGTGTAACATCCATTTTGAAGTAGAATATCTGATCGAAAGGGGTAAAGCGGGCGAAGTATTGCGGACATTGCTCTTTACGCATGTCGTATTTTAATATACCATGAAATTCGTGAATTTGGTTTTGCTCGTCTATAATACCGTGATTTCGCAAAACAGGGTTCGCATATATGGATAGTTGTTCTTTCAGCAATTTGTTTTTGTTATCCATTTGAAATAATCTGGCCATCTCATCATTGACGCTTACCAATATACCTTTTTTATCATAGTAGCTTAGTCCCACCAGAGTAGTATTGAATACTGTCTGATATCGGTTTAGAAAATTTTTGTTTTCGAGTAATAAAGCATTGAGTTTTTCATTTTCTTCTTTAAGTAGAATTTCTCCCTTTTGGGCTCTTTTTTTATAGATTGTGACGAAGATGGATAGCAATAGTGCGGTGAGTAATAGAGCCCCCAAAAGGAAATATAACCATGTAGGAATACTGAATGTCGGCTTTTCTCCCAACCATTTCACATGTATCCGGTCATATACTCCGTTTTTCTTCAATTTCAGAAGGGCTGAGTTTATTTGTTCTAATAATTGGGTGTCACTACCTACAAAGCAATATTCTTGTAATGGCCATTCGGAATCTATAATACTAAGATTGGTTAGTCCGTCTTTGTAAATTATGTATTGCGCCATGTTGTCAAGGCATATTGCCATATCACCTTTACCTTCGGATAGCATATTCAATCCTTCCATCATATTGTCAACCGGAATAAGATGGGAATCATATCCCATGTCTTTTAACTTTTTATGAGGTAGGGCATACCTTTGTACGATAACGTTTTTGTGTGATAAATCCTTTGTATGTTGGATAAGGGCATCTTTCCGGCAGACGAATTTGTAGTTTATATAGCTGTGGGCTTTGCTCAGTTTGGACGGGCCGTTTTGAGGAGATTCGAACTTTGCCATGCCGGTAATCAGATCGATTTCTCCTTTTTCGAATTGCTGAAGTATATCCGACCAATCTTCCAGTTGCAGGTCGTAGGGTAGCTTCAATTCGTCCATAATGGCACGGGTTAGATCAATATTAAAACCATCCGGTTCTCCTTTGTCGTTTATAAATTCATAAGGTGGGAAAGCACTGTCACCACGTATGATTATTTCTCGGGTATCTTTTGCAGTTCCTTGTATTATATATAAAAAGGTAAGGATTATAATGACGCATTTTTTCATTAAAAGTATTGATTTAAATATAAGAAAAGAATGTTTAGCTGAATAAAGATAGGAAATGTTTTACTTAAATATATATCTTATGATGAAATTAACATTTTGGAAATGAATCAATTAATTTTCAAAGTTCACTTCCCTTGTTGCAAGGGAAGTGTGAACCAAAAGCACGAACCTTCATTCACGACCGATTCGACTCCTATTTCACCTCCCATTTGTGTAATGATGCTTTTGCAGATCGATAATCCGATTCCGGTACCTTGAGCAAAGGTGTTTAACTTCACAAAACGGTCGAATATATTGTCGAGCTTTTCTTTGGGAACTCCTAACCCGGTATCATGTACATAGATTTTTATTGCATTGTCGGATGTTATTTCATAACCTACGGTGATGTTGCCTTGTGAGGTAAATTTGATGGCATTATTGATGAAGTTTGTGAGGACTTGAGTAAATCGGTTCTTGTCACTATATATATGGCAGGGTGAAGCATGCGATTCGAAAAGAAGTGTTACTCCTTTTTGGGGTTTTGCTTTGAGCTCTTGTACAATCTCTTGGCAGGCTTGTTCAATCTCAAATCTCTCTTTTACAAAATCGAATGTACCGGCTTCAATTTTGGAAAGATCCAATATATCTGAAATCAGTTGTAACAATAGTTCGTTATTCCTTTGTATGATGCTGATATATTCTGCGCGTTCTTCTAAATCATCCGTTTCGGTCAGTAAAGTCGAGAAACCGACAATCGAATTGAGGGGAGTACGGATTTCATGACTCATGTTAGCTAAGAAAGCTGATTTTAACCGGTCTAACTGTTCGGCCTTATCCCGGGCAATGATAAGTTTTTGTTCCGTTTGTTTCAGTGGAGTGATATCATAGTTGACACAGACCATTTCAATGATTCCGTCCTGAGGGCGGAAATCTCTTACAAGTACATTGACGCTGGTCCAGGAATAGTTACCGGATGCTCTTTTGATACGTATGTCTTTACGCAGGCAGGTAGCTTGTCCTTGTTTGACATTACCTACAAACTCCTTTAAAACTGCCCGGTCATCGGGATGCACATTCCGATAAACGCCTATAACTTCGGGGAGGGGAATTCCGTCTTTTTCACCGATATTATCATACCAGCTACTAAGGGCATAACCATCACGGCTTAAGGCATCGAATACGGCGTACCCGACTTTTGCATAATCGCCTATAAGGGCGAACAGGGTTTCGAATTCTTTTATCTTCGAACGGGCGGATGCAGCCTCTGTGGTATCTACATTGATGAGTAAGTAGTTTGTGAAATTGTTTTTAGAGTCACGCAATGCCGTAGCTTTGGTCACTATATTGATGGTATCTTTTTTCAGAGAAGGATAATAATCGTTTATGGCGGAAAAGTTATAGTTTGTGTTGAAAAAAGCATCTTCCTGTCTTCTGAGGTTGTCTTTAATATTGTCCGGTATGTTAGGGTTGGAAAACAGGTTTACTCCTAATACGTCTTCTCTGTTCCCGATACCGAACATCTCGAGTTCTTTATCGTTGATTTCTGTCAGATAACCGTCCTTATCGTATAATTCGATGCCGGCCGGTAAGTTTTGGAAAATGTTATTGAGCACCTCTTCTTTATGCTGTAATATTTGCTGTTCTTCTATGGCTTTTTGCTCGGATTTATGTAATTCAATACAAATGCTGATGATATTTGCCAATGAAGTGAACCATTGATAATCGGCATTGCTCCAATTACGACATTGCTTAATGATGTCTATACCCATATATCCCCATACCCTTTTCTTGGATAGCAATGGGACAACCATGAGAGATTTTATATCTTGGCGTTCTAAAATTTCTCTGTGATATCTTGCTTCCGGAGGCATGGCATCGAGTGTATTTAAAATAATGGCTTTCTGACCGGATATCTGCTCGTTCCACCACGAGGATTCATCGAACAGAATATTTTGGAGTGACTCCTGTTCTTCAGATACATTTTCTGCTGTTATTTCATAAATGCAGTTTTGAATCTTTTCTTCCGGGAATATTTCAAATATGTAAGTCCGGTCTCCATTGAATTGTATCAATATATCTTTCAGGATTTCCCGGATTGTATCGGAAATATCGTCTGTTTGCAGAAATGACAATAGAGAATGTGATATACTTATTTGGCGATAAAGTAATTTATTTAGTTCTTCTTTATTGCCCAATCCTTTTTCAGTGCTTTCAATATCATCGAGACATCTGATATAACCGAACCAGTGGATATTTGCCTGGCCGATATCTGAATCGGATTCCATTTTCAGTTGTACCCAATTCATTCCATATTTTGTGTGGATAGGGAAAATCTGTTCGAATATGCGTTGGCTGTGAAGGACTTTAAATTCTTCTTTTAAATGTTCGCGATAATCTTCGTGAACCAGATGATACAAATCATTAAAACCGACTGTCTTCTTTTCGAGACATAGAAGATCCGTAACAAATTCTGATAAAGTGTATTGTTGGGTTTTTAAATTAACTTCAAACCAACCAATCTGCGCCATGGAAGTTAGTCGGGTGAACTTGTCGGAATTATGATTTAGCATATTTTTCTATTACTGTTGTTTGGAGGGCACAAAGATAGATAATATTTTTAAATCAGTGAACTTGGAATTTGTAATAAAGTGCTATAAATCTAAAAGTTATGAATGAATTTCTGATGCGAATTTTGATTTTTGCTATGGATATAAAAGAAGTTTTTCGATTAAAGAAACCGGGTGGTGGTTTGGTTTCTAAAATCGAAATCGCAGTATGATGGCATTTTCTGTTTTTATGAATACCGGCGTGGATAGCGGAAAAGAATGGCTAATAATGCAAATGTCCCCATCGTAAAAGGATAATACAAATTTCCAACGATACTGATGGGGGAGATATTGGCTAATCCGGCTGCCATAAGAAGTTGCGCTCCGTAAGGAATGATACCTTGTATAAAGCAGGAGAAGGTGTCGAGAATGCTGGCTACTTTTCGGCGGTCGAGATTAAATTTTCCGGCAATGTCTTTAGCAATCGGGCCGGTAGTGATAATGGCGATGGTGTTGTTGGCTGTGCAAAGGTTGGCGATACTTACCAAGGCGGCAATACTTAGTTCGGCACCACGTTTACCATTGACATGACGTGTGAGCTTTTCAATAATGAAATCGATTCCTCCGTTATAGCGGATTGTTTCAAGCATGCCTCCTGCCAATAGGGTGATGATGATAAGTTCGCCCATTCCGGTGATGCCACTACCCATTGCGCCAAACCATTCGAATATACTGAAACTGCCCGTGGGAATTCCGATAATAGCTGTACTGATGATACCGAGAAGAAGGACGATCATTACATTGATACCGGCGATGGCTGTTCCCAATACAACGAGATAGGGTATGACCTTAAGCCATTCGATTTCCTGTGTTTGTGCCGGAGCAATGACTGATAATCCTTGAAAGATATAAATGCCCAGTACAATGAGTGCGGCTGGGACTACGATCATGGAGTTTACCCGGAACTTGTCGCGCATTACACAACCTTGTGTTTTGGTAGAGGCGATGGTGGTGTCGGAGATGAATGACAGGTTATCGCCAAAGAAAGAACCGCCTACTACGATGGCTACCATGAAAGGGATATCTATTCCTGTTCTTTGTGCCAATCCGGTAGCGACCGGAGTAAGAGCTACGATTGTTCCTACACTGGTACCGATAGAGAGCGAAATGAAGCAGGAAGCTATAAAGATACCTGCTAAAAGTAGGTTGTCCGGAAGTATATGTAGAGTGAGGTTTACTGTTGCATTGATGGCACCCATTTGTTTGGCGCTTTGGGCAAAAGCTCCGGCAAGAATAAAGATCCAAACCATGAGCATGATGTTTTTGTTTGAAGCGCCAACGGAGAACTGGTATATTCGTTGATCCAGCTTTAGTCCTTTTGTTATAGCGATAGCGTAGCATGAGGATACTAAGAATGCGACAGTGATGGGTACTTTATAAAAATCGTTGACGATAATTGAAGTAGCCAAGTATAGGCATAGAAAAACAAGTAGAGGACTAAGTGCCCACCAGCCGGATGCTCTTTTTATATTCTTTTCTTCGTTCATTCTTTGAATTGTACTTGTATTTGGAGTGCAAAGATAATAATAAGAAGATAGAAGTTAGCAGATAGTAGTTAGTAGTTAGTAGTTAGTAGTTAGTGGTTGGCGGACGCTAAGTGATCAATATAAAAAAATAGTAGCCGATAGCTAAAATCAACTCAGCATGTTTATGTCTGCGTGCTACATGCTTCTGATTTTGACTACCGGCTCCTGACTTCTAACTTTTAGCTTCTTTTTTACAGCGTTACTCCTGTCTTGAATATAGCAATTTCACGATATCCTTTCTTTTCGTTGTTAACGAATTCTCCGCTTGCCACTTTAATGATGTAATCGATGAAACGTTCACATGTTTTTTCCATCGGTTCATTTTCAACAATCACACCGGCATTGAAATCGATCCATCCCGGCTTGTTTTTTGCCAGAGTTGAATTGGTAGATATCTTCATTGTGGGGACATAAGTACCGAAAGGAGTTCCACGTCCGGTGGTAAATAATACCATATGGCATCCGCAAGAGGCCAATGCAGTAGCAGCTACCAAATCATTTCCGGGGGCCGATAACAAGTTAAGTCCTTTGACCTGTAAACGTTCTCCATAGGACAATACACCTTCTACATAGCTTTTTCCACATTTTTGTGTACATCCCAAAGCTTTGTCCTCTAAAGTGGAAATACCGCCGGCTTTATTTCCCGGTGACGGGTTTTCACCTACAGGTTCACCATGAGACAGGAAGTATTCTTTGAAATCATTGATCAACTTGACAGTCTGTTCGAACAACTCTTTGTTACGGCAGCGATTCATTAGGATTGTTTCTGCACCAAACATTTCCGGCACTTCCGTCAACACGCTGGTTCCGCCTTGTGCTATGAGGAAGTCGGAGAACATACCCAATAACGGATTTGCCGTAATACCGGAGAAACCGTCAGAACCTCCACATTTTAATCCTACGCGCAGTTCGGACAGGGGAACTTCGGTGCGCTCGTCTTTCACTGCTTTAGCATATAATTCACGAAGCATATCCATTCCTTCTTCATATTCATCACCTACTTTCTGGGTAACCATGAACTTTACACGATCTTGATCGTAATCACCCAAGAATTCGCGGAATACATCCGGTTGGTTGTTTTCGCATCCCAATCCAACGACTAATACGGCACCCGCATTGGGATGAAGCACCATGTCACGAAGAATTTTTTTCGTGTTTTCGTGGTCGTCGCCCAGCTGTGAACAACCATAATTGTGAGGGAAGGCGACAATCGCATCTACGCCTTTACCTTGTGTTTCACGGCGTAATCCTTCGGCTAATTGATTGATAATACCGTTTACGCAACCTACAGTGGGGATAATCCATATCTCATTACGTATACCGACATCTCCGTTTTTACGGCGATACCCCTTGAAAGTGAGATCTTTTCGAGCAATATCGAGTGATACCTGTATCGGATTGTAGGTATATTCCAACAGTCCTGCAAGGTTGGTTTTTATGTTATTTTCATTCATCCAGTCACCTTGCCTTTTTGCCATTTTGGCATGGCCGATAGGATAACCGTATTTGATGATATCTTCTCCTTCGGCGAAGTCTTTCAAAGCAAATTTATGTCCGGCGGGCACATCTTCGTTTAGGGTGATGTCGATACCGTCCACTGAAAGACTTTCTCCTGCAGGCAGGTTGACAATAGCTACGGCTACATTGTCAGCAGGATTGATTTTTAAAAACTTTGTTTCCATGATGTCCTTTTTATTTATAATCGTAAATCCTTTTACTTATTGCTGTAATAGTCGATTGTTTCCACCGTCAGCAAGTCGATGGGCATATAGTTGATGCAATTTACCTCTTTCTTGAAAATGAGGTGGTCACATAGTGCCTTAATACCGTTATATCCTTGTAGTTCGGGTTGTTGGGCAATGAGAAAATAGACACTACCTTGTTTAAGGCAGGCGACATTCCGTTCTAAAAGGTCATAGCCGATGAGATTAAAGTCGCTTTTATTGCGATTCAATAGGTATTCACCGACGATATATACTTTGGAATTAAATGTAATTCCATTACGCACAGTAGGATGTTGTTGGAAGAAAGCATCGAGCATGAGAGCATCTTCATCATTTCGTTCGGCATGAAGGTCGAGCTCCAGGATGTTGCACGAAGGATGATATTCTTTCATATATTGCCTGAATCCTTTTTCTCTGTTTTCCTGTTGGTTGGAGCCCACAATACCTTCGTGTATTTTACGGAAGATTACGATTTCTTTTTCATCTCTTGCCAATAACATCAGCATGCGTGCGGCGAAATATCCACTTTGGCGGGAATTCTGACCGAAAAAAGCCAACGGTGGTATTTCTTTTATGTTAGAGTCTATATATATATAAGGTATATCCAGTTCGGTCAGTTGCTCTATGAATATTTGGGTGTATTTGAGTATGGTGGGAGCTACCATCACTCCATCCGGATGCTGTGCGACAATATCGTTGCTGGCATCAACGAAAGAATGGTAATCGTATGGATCGTAATAGGTGGTTTTTACTGTGGTGTTGAAATCCGAATACGTACTCAGCGCTTTGTTGATTCCTTTTTCTACGTCGGTCCAGTATTCTCCTTCCAAATGTTTAGGCAAAAGGCAAGCGAAAGTGTATTTCTTGTTGGATGCAAGTGCACTGGCATACATATTGGGTTGATAGTCCAGTTGCTTCAGAATTTCTTCAACCCGTTTACGGCTTGCTTCCGAAACTCCGCTGCGGCCATGAATGACACGGTCTACGGTTCCTACTGATACATCGGCCAAACGGGCGATATCTTTGATTCTAATTCTATCAGGTAACTTATTCATTGATCTGTTTACTATTTAGCTATTTATTATTTTGATGTTATTATTTCTGTTTTCATGAGAAATTCTTTAAATAAATCGTCAAATAGTAAATAGCACTGTGCTCGTACACAATAATAATATTAATATTTTCGACACAAATATATAACAATTTTTGTAATTACGAAAATTATTGTATCTTTGTGCCCGCACACGAAAGCTATGCAATGTATGATAAGTGTTAAACTACAATGCATGGTATCAGTGAGTTAAGCGCTGAAAAGGGCTTGAAATGATAAATTGAAACTTAATAATATTAATTACTTATTTCATTAAAACATAGAATTATGGGAAAGAAAGTCGTTACGTTAGGCGAAATCATGCTTAGATTATCAACTCCGGGTAATACCCGTTTTGTTCAATCTGACTCTTTTGATGTTGTATACGGTGGTGGTGAAGCTAACGTTGCTGTAAGTTGTGCAAATTATGGTCACGATGCATACTTCGTATCTAAATTGCCTAAACACGAAATTGGTCAGTCTGCCGTAAATGCTTTGCGCAAATATGGTGTTAAAACAGACTTTATAGCCCGTGGTGGTGATCGCGTAGGTATCTATTATCTTGAAACAGGAGCTTCTATGCGTCCGAGCAAAGTAATCTATGACCGCGCTCACTCTTCTATTGCCGAAGCAGATGCTTCTGATTTTGATTTTGACGCTATAATGGAAGGTGCTGACTGGTTCCACTGGTCTGGTATTACTCCGGCTATTTCTGATAAAGCTGCTGAACTGACCCGTTTGGCTTGCGAGGCTGCTAAACGTCACGGTGTGACTGTTTCTGTGGACTTGAACTTCCGTAAGAAACTGTGGACAAAGGAGAAAGCACAGTCTATCATGAAACCGTTGATGAAGTACGTAGATGTATGTATTGGTAACGAGGAAGATGCAGAACTTTGTCTGGGATTCAAACCGGATGCTGATGTTGAAGCAGGTCATACCGATGCTGAAGGCTACAAAGGTATTTTTCAGCAGATGATGAAAGAATTCGGATTTAAATATGTAATCTCTACTTTGCGTGAGTCTTTCTCTGCTACTCATAATGGCTGGAAGGCGATGATCTATAACGGGCAGGAGTTCTATACTTCAAAACGTTATGATATCGATCCGATCATTGACCGTGTAGGTGGGGGCGATTCATTCTCCGGTGGTATAATTCACGGTTTGATGACAAAACCGAATCAAGGCGAGGCTCTTGAATTTGCCGTAGCTGCTTCTGCATTGAAGCATACAATCAATGGTGACTTCAATCTTGTATCGGTAGAAGAGGTGGAAGCACTGGCCGGTGGAGATGCAAGCGGACGTGTTCAACGATAAATTTATTTACGATTAGACGATTTACTATTTACGATTGGAATTACTTTCATTGATGGACGCTGAAGATTTGAAAAAACGATTTAAGATGTTCTCGTTGAGAATAATAAAGATGGTAGATGGTATGCCCAATACGATTTCCGGAAACGCTAT